>ENA-UPTF01002682-UPTF01002682.1-marine-metagenome-genome-assembly--contig:-NODE-2682-length-10124-cov-4.141535_pt1 | contig 10124 bp, 7 predicted proteins | sample MGYA00238166_ERZ767019 | MGnify/ENA primary metagenome ERZ767019 (study PRJEB28930, sample SAMN06266391) | marine metagenome | isolation source: Sea water from 250 m depth | place: Atlantic Ocean | study... | reverse complement strand
ATTATATAAATTTGATCACATATGTCTTCGCCATCGTGACCCTGAAAAATTAATTTTTTACCATCTGGACTGAAATAAGCTTCCGCATTTTCACCAGAAAATGTTAATTGAGCTATATTATTAAAATGGGTTTCTCCATCAATAATTAATGAATTATTATATATTAGGTTAAGGCCTTTATTATTTTGATCAGCACAACTAAAAAGAATAAAAATGAAAATTAAAATATTAAAATTGCGCAACATACCTTCCTTTTTAATTCCATATTTTAAATTCAGAAATATCTATACTAATTAAATATCTGTTCTACTTGATTATTTGCATATTTAAAAAGATCATGAGTATGAAGATATTTGAATTGGGCACTTCTTCCTATCAGGTGAAAATTTTTGAATTGATCTAAATAACTAAGGACTTTATTGATATTATCCTTTAACCCTATTGAAAGGATGGGATATGCATATTCAATTTTTTTAGTAGTAGAGTTAATTATATTATTAGAATCAATAATATTATTATTAATCAAAATCGATTTAATATGCTTTATAAATTCATATTCAGATAATTGATATATTGAATCATCGGAATTACATGGAACTTCGATCACAATGCATGTTTTTCCTATCGGTGCCATAGCTTTACTTCTATTCTTTGGTTCATAAATTCTTGAAAATGGAAATTTAGAATCTGGAAAATAAATTGATGCATTCTCAGAAAATATCATTTGATCCAAAGTAAAAACACATAATCTTAAACTTCTAAACTGTATTTGATTAACAATATCAATAATTTCTTTTGGTGGAGAAGGATATAAAATATTTATTAGTATATTAAGTGGAAGTGTGCAAAATAAATGATCAATATCTAGAGTATCCTTATTAAATAAATCTATATTTTTTATTTTACGCCCATCATGAATAATTCCAATAATTTTTGAATTAAATTCAATATGTTTAACCCCAATGAAGTTTTTAATTGCTTCAAAAATATCGCCAAATCCATCTTGTGGATAATAGAAAGATCCATCTAAGTGTTTAGCATCCATCGATCCATTTTTAAAGGTGCTTGTAATAACTGCTTCTAGATTTAAATTTTTCAACCTATCGCCAGAAATAGAAGGGTCTAGATTATTAGAATCCTCTCCCCATAATTTCTCAGTATAATTTATTAGAAATAGATTAGATAAAGTCTTACCATAAGTTTGATATGCCAACTCCCTAAAATTCTTAGGGATTTTATTTACTTTTATATGATTAAAAATATTTTCAATAAATACTTTAACTATTTGAGGATAAGAAAAGATTTGAAAAATATTGGATAATTCCAAAGGAAAATTGACCATTTTCTCTCTATAGTAAATTTTACTAGGAGCATTTACCTTTTTAAGTTTTTCGCCAAGGAGTTCCTTTATTGATTCGGTCACCTTTTCATCCTTATCATGAAATCTATGCGCCCCTAAATCATATTTAAATTGATCAATAATTTCGGTTTTACAAATTCCGCCAACTCTATCTGAGCTTTCAAAAACTTGGAATGGAAGATTCCTCTTTTTTGCATAATACGCCACTGATAGTCCTGCGGGCCCCGCTCCTATGATTTTAATATCCATTATTTTTTGGGGACAAGATGATATGTATCTATTTTCGACCACATTCTATTCATATAAGGATTATGATAAAATACAGTGTCAGATATTATTATATAATGTTCTTGAAATAATTTTCTAAAATCACCAATTACAATATTTTTCTTTTTAATATTTGTGGTTTGATTAAAACCTTGGTGATTTTGAGGATCTATATCAAAAAAGTTTTTCTTCAGCCCATGTGATTTCAAATAATAATTAATTAAAGGAATACTAATAATATCTAATGAATCATCTAAATCTTCAACATATGCATATAATTGAGAAACTGCAGTAGGCCTTTTATGTTGTGAGTTCAAAGTACTAGTTACTACGAACAAACTCAGCAACAATACAGTTGCAATAGAATCATATAAAATCGGTTTATACCTCCTACTATATTTATATGCAATCACTATAAATATTATGACAAAAAGTAATACAGGTAATATGTGTCTACTTTTATAAATAATATTTTGAAATAATAATATCCAGATTATATAAGTAATTATAGATAAAGCTATTATATTATACTGATACTTGTTTAACCAAGACCAATTTCCTATATATCTAAATTGGTACAGAAATAATAGCATACATAAGGAGGTTACAATAGTTATCCATGCTCTGTCATTCCAATAGCCACCTAACCCATCAGCCCATAATGATTGTATAAAGATTGTGATTCTTTTATACCAGTTTAATTCTGTAAAGATTGTACCACCAAAATCCGTAAAATGACCTACAGTTTGCTTTGATGCTAAAAATAATAAGTTTTCAAATCCAGTAATGTATAATAAAGGAATAAACCAAATACACATACCAATGAAGATTGAATACATTAATTTTATTTTATTTGGTTTTGTGATGATATTATAAATAATTGGAATAATTAATACTGGTATATAGGATAATCTAGTCCCAAATAATATACCAGTCAGAAAATATCCATAATTAAGATATTTATTTCTTTCAGCATCAAATATTAAATAATATAACGTCATGACAGATATACTTAATCCCATTAAATCTGGCATGTAGCGATTGCTCATTAACCATATTAATGGATTGAAAAATAGTAATAGTATCAAAAAAATACCCGGGTATGAAATAGGTTCAATCTTGCATATTTTTATAGAATAAAAAATGATGATAAAAAGAGATACGCTACCAATAATTGAAAAACTAATACCCATATTTCCAGTGCAGAAATACAACAATTTTGCAACAAAGCTGAATATTGGATATCCTGGAAAGTGCGGTTGCAGCTTTACAAGATTAAACTCATGTACACTTAAGGCAAATCGCAAGCTATCTATATCTTCTATATAATAAATTGAAGTTAATAAGCGTGAAAAAACACAAATTAAAAAAAGAATTGGGAAAAAATATTTTTTATCTAACAAACTAATTTGGATCAATAATCATAATATAAATTAAGAAGGGCCCAAAAACAGACCCTTCTTAATTTATCCTAAGATTGAAAACAAGATGTTTCTACCAATTCGCCACATTTGCATCAGAAAAGCCATATGAAGCTTTAAAAATAGCTCTAACCTCTCCTACTAATGCATCATGGTATTCCTGCATAGCTGAAAAATCTCCGTTTTCCGGATATACAGGAGCCGTACCCATAACTCCAAGAATACGATTTAAATTAACTTCAGGGATTACTTTGAAATCATTGTACATTAATCCTTGAGTATATCCTCTCATCTCTCCCCAATGATTTTCATAATCTGCAGTTGCATCCGACATTGGTGCAGCAGTTGTGTCACCAGCAGTGATGATAGTAGCAATATCTTCAGCTACATCATTCACATAGTGAATTGAAACAGCAGCAACTACTTTTTCCCACTCATTAAGAATAATATCTCTTTGAGCCAAAATTTCATCTAGAGGAGCCTGATTATATATCAAGGCTCTACCTTCTAAATATGAATCGAAAATAGTTTTGGTGAAATCATGGTTAACATCGCATCCACTACAAAGATCTCTCTTTGCTGCAGTAACGGCCCATCCAGAATTAAATTCTGATTTAAAATCGATTGAACCATCACTGTTTGAATCATTATAAGGTCCTGATTTCCTATCGTCATCATCTGTATAGCCTGTGTTATAGTCACGGGCAGCCCCAAAATAACCAAATGATTCATCCCAATGATGTTCCATTGCTGTATATGGATCTCCATCATCAGACATAGTATTATCGTCATCTGGAATTTTTGACATGTATTTGGATGTTCCTTGCCAATATGAAACTGCACCCCAAAGGGTTTTTTGTATCATCTGATCAAGGCGTACACCATTTGCTCTCGTTTTTCCTGCAACTGCAAGCTCGTTAAGCCATCCATTCACAAGTGTACCGGCATTTGCTTCATAGCCAGGGATGACATAATCAGAAACTGCATCTAATCGATCATTTAAGTGACTAGTTGAAATATCATGATATTTTGTCTGAACCGTTGTTAGTCCATCTGCAGCTAATATAGCCCGATCTGCATTATCATTAGCCACCATACTAAGTAACGTTGCAGGATTTCCTGATCCAGCATCCGTACCACATTGCGTTTTAATATCATTAATTAAAAGCTGTCGTACAACCTGACCAGAATATGATACACTTGATTCACCCTCATTAAACCTACTGTTAAATACATATTCAGTAGGTGTTTGTAGCACTGTTGGCGTTGCATCATCTGTATTCGCATCATCATCCTCACATGAAACAAAAAGGACTACGAATAATGCACTAAACAACAATAGAACTTTATTTTTATCTATCATTTATGACTCCTTTCTTATTTATTATTATTATTATTATGCTAATGAGACTCATTGTCATTTAAAGAATTATTAAACTTTTATATTCATAATAAATTAAAATATATAGTTTACTCCGATATTAATTTGTCTTCTTGCACCAGGAATAATACCAGAACTTATATTCGCGTTTTTCTGACCTGGGTTTGAATGTAAACGTGACCCAATATAAATATTGTCAGCAATATTTTTTCCCGATAAACTCATCTGTATTCTATCAGTGAAATGGTAATTCGCACTAATATTGAGAAGATTGTATGATGGCACAGGACCGGTCACTCCCAAATTATCAGTGGCATTAATATTTTCATAATCTGTATATACCTTGCTTACAAATCGATAATCCATTCTAACAGAAAGATCATTAATCAACCTAGACTCTAATCCTATTGTCAAGGTGTTCTTGGGAGAATAAGGTAATTCTTTACCTTTAATGCTCACTTCAGAACCATAAGTACCTGATACATTTGAAACAATGATACCATCAATTACTTCTGTATCGAGAAATGAATAGGATATGTGGATATTTGGAAAAAGACTTATCTGGCTTGATAGATTAATAAGAGCTCTAAATTCTAAACCCTGGGTAATGACCTTACCTAGATTTTTAAAAGCAGTTCCTCTACCAGCTGCAACAAGATTATTAATATTTATATGATATCCAGCTAATTCATAATCAATAATTGATAATTCTCCACGAATTCCAATTTCCTTATTCCAACTTTTTTCTGCTTCAAGATCCAAACCATTATCTTCAACATCCATCCCAAAATTGACAATCTTAAGAGCGCCACTTGAAGGCGGTGTAAAACCTCTGTGTATTCCACCAAATACGCTCATACCTGCAAAGCTCTTTATAAATCCAATCCCAGGTAGAGCTATAAAAATAGTTTTATCCTGGTAGATTGACCCTGCTATACGATCTACCCTCTCCTGTTCAAATACTTCAAACCGCACTCCTGGTCGTAAGGTTAAGGAACCCATTTCAATGGATTCAGAAATAAATGCTGCTAATGCAGTTGTTTCATAATGATGACTCTGACCTACGATCTCTGGCGATTCATCTTCTGCTGTGGCAGGTATATAGTATATCCCATCTCGACTATCAGTACTAGAACCAGATTTTTTATCATCAATAAAACGTTCCCAATATAATCTTACACCTGCCTCAGCTGTTGAATTAAATCCAAACAATTTATGTTTTAATAAGTATGATTTTTCAAAACCTAGAACATGAAATGTTCTCAAAATACCAAAATTATCTTTTCCATTTCCAGTACGAACGAGATTGCCACTACTATAATATGGCTGTGGAGTTGGATTCTGATCATCTAGATCTGATGAAAGAATAAAAATATCATTTTCTCTCCACCATCTTCTATCAAAAAAGGAGGCATATGCAGTAGTTATCTGTGATACTTTAGAATTTATTCGTTCCGTTTGGATAAGATCGATTGCAGAACGAAAAACCTTAAAGTTATCATCTTCTTTGGGGTTGAATTTTGGATTATTATTAAAAGACCATTGAGTTAAACCAGTATATGTAGCATTAGAGTTTTCATAATTAAAATTTGTTTTTATATAAAGATTTTTATTTAATGATGAAGCATAATTGAGCTTCAAAGTTCCATTTATTTGTTCAAAACTATTATTATCTCTATACCCATCTCCTTTTTTTAATAAAATTTGAACTTCTGGTTTCAGTTTTTTATTGCCCCATCCACCAGTTTCAATAAATGCACTAACATATCCATTTTCTCCTGCAGTTATACGCATCATACCTCCAAATTCATTCCTCGGTCGTCTTGTAAAATAATTAATAACCCCACCCATTGTTTGAGGACCATATTTTATTGCCCCGCTACCTTTAATTACTTCAATACGGTCAATACGATCTGCAGGAGGATTATAATACATATTGGGATACACATATAAGGCTGGCTGTATAGGAATACCATCTTCCAAAATAAGAACTCGTGAACTTCTGCGCGGATTTAAACCTCTTATACCAATACTTATCCTTGAATTACCTATTCCATCATCGGCATACCCATTGATTCCAGGGATATATTCCAGCATTTCTTGGGTTCCAATTGGATTAACCAACTTAATAGTTTCCATATCTAATACTGTAGCAGATCCAGGAAGCTTCTTATAAGGAACACTTGAATCACTAATAATTTCTAGTCTTGCCATCACGATAGGTTGGATTACAAGTTCTGCATCAATATTATATAATTTGCCTGCTTCGATTAAAATATTTTCTTCATAATCTTCAAAACCAATAAAACTAACAGTAATACTGTATTTCCCTGGGGCAATATTGGAAATGGCATATACACCCATCTCATCAGTAGTAGATCCATATTCATTATATGCATTAACAAAAGTAACATTTGCACCCTGTAGAGGTATCGCATCACCGGTTGTGAGAACTTTCCCAACTACATTTGTTTCATGATTATCACCAATAACAATCACAGCAGTGATACAATAATAAAATAATAATCTTTTAAGTTTCATTATATGGATGACAGTATGAATTAATAAATAAATGGATTTGAATTATCATTATCAGGATGATCATTTTCATCATCATTCAATGAAAGATTTCCATAGCTATCCCCATCCGTTTCTGAATCAGAGCTTGGCTCTAAAATGGGGTCATCTTCACATCCAAAGGTTGTTAAAATGAAAAGGAATGAAAACAGAATAAATGTTTTATTAATAATATTATTTATGAAACTTTTTTCCATACTACACCTAAAAAGGTTGTACTAAAAATCCATGTTGCTAATTCAATAAAACTCGGGTCACCATTGTAGCCAAACAAGCCTTTCATCAACCCTCCTATAAATCCTTTATCATGAAATAATGGATATGTTCCATCAGCATTTTTGGGCGGATTTATATCCCATATACGTCCATAATCAGGAATTATACCTGCAGATTCAAGTTCATGAACACCATAAGCAAGCATACCAGAAGCAACAAAAATGAGCAATACAGAACTGACATTAAAAAAAGTTTTTAAAGGAACATTTTTCCCTTGAATAAAAATAATATAACCTATACTTAATGCTAAAAGTCCCCCTAAAAGGGATGCAGCGATTGAAACCCCACCTTGTTTTATGATAAGTCCATAAATAAATAATATAGTTTCAATTCCTTCCCTAAATACTGAAATAAATGCCAAACCAAAGATACCATAACCCATCTTTTCAGGTGATATAGCTAATTCCGCCTTTTCCTCTAATTCAGCAGCTATATTTTTATTTTTAGCCATCCATATAATCATAGTACCAAGAACAGTTGCAGCTACAATCATTATGACACCTTCGAATATTTTTTCTGCTTGCCCGGAAAAACCGCCTAATAATACCTGGAAAACCACAGAACCAACTACGCTAGCTGCTAGCGCTAAATACACACCTTTCCAAAGTTGTTTAATGTTATTTCGCTGATTTGTTTTATTTAAAAAAGTGTAGAGTATTCCTATAATTAAGGAGGCCTCAAGTACTTCTCTAAATACAACTATAAATTCTGCCATAATTAATAATTATTAAAAAAATATTTTGCTTATCCAGGAAGTTTCTAATTTTTTTTAAACTGATATTTACAGAAAAGCTAAAACTTCCTATATAAGATATATTAATGTTATTGAGATTTAGTCTCATTAAAGATAATGATTTAACAGTTTACAAAGCAAGATATAATTATGAACTCAAATTTTAAATAATATAAATGGGGATAATAATTCCAACTTTATTCACTATGGTTCTGACTTGCGTCTCTTCACAAATCATGCTCATATTCCCGCTGTTCTCTTTGGCCCTGGTGATCTTCGTCTCCCCCACGCGACCAATGAGTATGTGGAAATTGATGAAGTGTTAAAGACAATAAAAATTATTTCAAACATGATCGTAGATTGGTGAAGGGGTACTTTTGATTAAGAAATTTGGATGCCAGAACATGGTAGACCCTATCCAACGCGTTTTAATTAAGCATCCAAAAGATGCATATCAAAATCAGACCAAGGTAAGTGAACAATCACCCCAACTAAATTATTTTGGCGTGCCTGATTTCGAAAAGGCACAAGCTGATTATGAAGAGTTAGTAGGTATTTTAGAATCATATGGCGCTGAAGTTCATTTTTTACCGGCTGATAATACTACTTCTTTAGATTCGGTTTACACCCATGATCCCTGCGTTATTTCAAACGATGGCGTAATCCTGTGTACCATGGGTAAGAAAGCACGAATTCCTGAATCAGAAGCAATGGAATCTTATTTCAAAGCTATAGGTGTTCCCATTCTTGGGCGCATTGAGTCTCCAGGGACTTTAGAGGGCGGTGACGTAGTTTGGATTAATGAAAACACCGTTGCAATAGGAGAAGGGTATCGAACAAATTCAGAAGGGATTCGCCAATTTGAAAAATTACTTGGAAACCAGGTGGATGACGTCATTTCTGTGCCACTTCCACATTGGACAGGTCCTGGGAATTGTCTCCATCTTATGAGTAATGTATCTCCAATTGACCATAATATTTTTTTGGTGTATTCCAGATTGCTTCCGGTTTCATTTCGCAAATATCTTCTCAACCGTCAAATTAAACTTATTGAAGTCCCAGATGAAGAATATGATTCAATGGGCTGCAATGTATTGGCGGTGGCACCACGCAAAGTAATTATGATCAAAGGTAATCCCATTACACAGAAACTGCTCGAAAGTGAAGGAGTGGAAGTTCACACCTACGATGGATCAGAGATCTCGATTAAAGGTGCAGGCGGCCCTACATGTCTGACTCGTCCATTTTTTAGATCTGCATCATGAGCTACAACAAGCAGTTCAATGCAGAAACACAACTTAAACTTTCGCCGTTCTTTGACCGCACATCTAAATTAAATGAGTCTCAGGAATGGCGACGGTGGTCGGGATATCTATCTGCCACCAATTATGAACTCACTCATGAAAATGAATATTTCGCCATCCGCACCAAGGCTGCTCTTTTAGACATCACTCCTCTGTATAAATACCTCATAGAAGGACCTGATGCCCAGCGGTTCCTAAATCGATTGGTGACAAGAAATATTAATATTTGCAAGGTGGGACAGGTCATGTATACACCGTGGTGCGATGAAGATGGAAAGGTAATAGATGACGGCACGGTTCAACGATTATCTGAACGCAAGTTTCGTATCACCAGTGCTGAACCAAATTTAGAATGGTTAGGCCACAATTCCTCGAGTATGGATTTAATTATTTCGGACGATTCAGTTACTACCGCCGCAGTGGCACTCCAGGGGCCCAATTCAAGGGATATTCTTAATGCAGTTTCCAATGATTCCCTGAATAATCTCAAATTCTTCTGGATGATGAATACAAATTTCGGGGATATCCCTGTATCCATTTCCCGTACCGGATACACCGGTGACCTGGGGTATGAAATATGGATGGACCCTAATGATGCTTTATTTATTTGGGATCTGCTTTTGGAAAAAGGGAAACCATATGGCATCACCCCTACTGGACTCCAGGCTCTAGATATAGCTCGCATAGAGGCAGGTCTGATTCTATTGGATGTGGATTATATTTCATCCCGCCACGCCATTATTGAATCCAGAAAATCATCTCCCTATGAATTGGGATTGGGTTGGGCAGTAAAAATGAAGAAAAA
>ENA-UPTF01002681-UPTF01002681.1-marine-metagenome-genome-assembly--contig:-NODE-2681-length-10127-cov-3.313632_pt1 | contig 10127 bp, 8 predicted proteins | sample MGYA00238166_ERZ767019 | MGnify/ENA primary metagenome ERZ767019 (study PRJEB28930, sample SAMN06266391) | marine metagenome | isolation source: Sea water from 250 m depth | place: Atlantic Ocean | study... | reverse complement strand
GTATATAAGGCAGAACTATTGACCAGCCAAAACCAATTAAACACATTCTTAGAGCATACGTTAGAGTAGTTTTTGTATAGAGCAAGAGACCCATACCTAGAAGACAGCAGAAGATTCCAAATAGAAATGGAGGCAGTAATCCAAATTTTCTTCCCAAAATAATACATACCATTGACCCAGGAATACCAAGGAGTGAAGCAACAAGCATGATATTACTCAGTGATTGATCTTCAATAGAGATGGCGACTCCAATACGTTCAATATAGGTGAATTGTGCTACTCCAGACATTTCATGAATACCGAAACCAACTACCGCTAGAAAAGCTACACCAGTGAATATTAACTTTAGTTCTGATATAGAATCTCGATTTGATGAAGGTTCTGATTTTAAATCAGGGAAACTTCTTATCATTAGTAACGCAATAAAATTCAAGGTTGCTAAAAATAAATATAAGCCTTGAACACCAAGAAAATCCGCATAGAGAATCAAATAATATAATCCTATCCCACTTAGAGAATATTGCATCAAGACGAATAGACCATAGCCTCTTTCATAATTTTTAAGTGATGCAATTGATGTGTATACGGCAATATTCGCTATTGTCGTCATAATGCCTAGAAGAAATCTAATAATAAGAAAATAGAAATCAGGGGCTACAACATAAGAGCAATATATATCTAAAATTACTGCTAGAGAAAGTGATATATAAGCTAGTTGTTTCAAATTGATACGATGAATAAAATTTGAAATAACTAGCAAAGTGATGGCTGACCCAAATGACCCATATGCCATAACCCAACCGGCGTATTGTTCGCTGAAACTTCCATGGTCTACTAAAATACCGACCATTGCTGGCCCAAATAAAATTCCAGGCATTGTTAAGCAGCCAATTATTGAAAAAATAAAGAATCTTGAAAAGTTCTCAAATTGCATACTTAGAGTATAATCTATAATCCAAAATGAAGGAGAGGTGGCTGAGTGGCTGAAAGCGCTCCCCTGCTAAGGGAGTATACGTTTATAGCGTATCGAGGGTTCGAATCCCTCCCTCTCCGCCAGGGTTTTTAAAACTTTTTTCCATTCTTGTCAAAATACTCCCAACTGGCATCACGCGTTCCATCTTTAGTGTATTTTCCTCTGACCCATAATTTGCCGTTGTCATGATAGGATTCCCAAACACCAACCCTTAAGCCTTCGTTATAATTCCCTTTTTCGCTTAATTGACCGTTGTCATGAAATGACTCCCAATAGCCATCTTTTTTGCCATCTTTGTAGTTGTTTGTTTTTTGAATTCCTTTGGGAGGCTTTTCATGTTCCCGAAATATCAAAAGAGCTTCATCCAGAGATCTTTTGTTTTCGTTTACAGATCTCTGAATTTCATCAAGTCTTTTAATTAGTGTATCTTCTTCTGTTTTAAAAACAGGGCCCATATCGGTAGAGTCCAGTCCAAACTTAATCATGACTGCTTTGATTTCTAATATGAGTGTTAATAAAATTTCATCAACTTCTTTATTTTCATAAATGTAATTTGTCCGTGCTGATAATTTACCGATCGATTGAATATTCCATACAGCATTCTCCAGTCTTCTGGGGTAGAGTCTTTTGAATCTTTCTCTTCGATCAGCCATTAATAATATATATATAATAAATATATATATAATATATGTATATATATATTATATATAATTATAATATATTAAAGAATTTTTTGATTTTATCCCTAGCTCACCATATTATAGGTACAAAAAAGGTTATGCTTTTATGACAAAATCAATCAATGAAGGATTTGAAAACCTAAAACAACAAGTTAATTCAAATATTCTTACCCATCCAATTATTCGAGAAAATAAATATTGCGAATGGTTTTCAAAGGGAAATATAAGCAAAGAAGATGCAATAGATTTCACAGTTCAGTTTTCTGTTTTTTCCAATCACTTTTTAATTGCACAATTGATGAAGATTATTAATGCTCAATCAATGGAAGAGGCAAGAGCAGGAAAAGAGATTTTATGCAATGAACTGGGTGTAATATTCTCTTCCAAAGAAACTGATAATAAAGTTGCTGAAACAGATTTAGTCGGAGTAAAAGGGACGGTTAATAACAGTACTTATAAATTTGAAGCCGCTCACTTTGAATGGTTGGTCAATTTTGCAGAACCGCTGGGACTGAAGTATGAAGATCTTGGAAAATCTCAATTTGCATTACCATCTACGTCCTTCTTTTGTGAAGAGCTAAAGCGACTGTATGGCAGTGCAGATCCACAGACTGCTTTGGGAGCAAGCTTTGCAGTTGAAAACTGGGCAGCATCTGGATTCTGGAAGCAATTGATAACAGGATTTGAGAAATTTAAAATAGAGACAGATATAAATCTGAAATTATTTTTCTTCAAATGGCACGATGCCCTTGAAGCTCAACATGCCCAACATACTTGGAGTGAATTGGAAGAGGTATATTTTTCATCGCCTGACTTTCATACGGATCTATTTATTGACTCCGCAGTAGAAATGCTTGAGGGAGTTTCTAGTTTTTTTAACGGTTTAGACGAGCAGCGTTCAAGTCGAGTTTCTTAAATGAAAATGAGATAATTACTGGGCTGCTTTTGCTGGTCGCAATGGTTCGATACGCAGTTCCCATGCCTCATGATCATCTGCTCCACGGGGTCCAATCTTACCTTCCGCTGACTTTAGCAGTGAATCCGGGTAATAGATTGCACCATCTTTCATTACGAATTGAATATTCCGTGTAGCTTTAATGTCTTCAAAAGGATTTCCTTTGATAACGAAGAGATCAGCTAGTTTTCCAGATTCTATGGATCCTAATTTGTCTCCGATGCCCAGTGCATTGGCGCCGTTGATTGTTGCAGCTTGCAACACTGTTTTTTCTGGTAGACCGGCATGTACCATTGCAAATAGTTCACGGTGATATGCAAACCCTGGTAATAAAGTGGTGTAAACAGGTTCATCGGTGCCTACAATAAGAAGATTCTCACCCCCAGATTGATAAAGTTTATTTAACTCAAGAACACGCTGTGTATATTCAGCTACGTCTGATTCAGGTGGTGGGTCACCGCGTTTCTCAAGCAGCGCCTGAGCATAGGGAGTAAAGTATTTTGCCTCATTGGTCCAAACCATGTCTGGGCCAAGCTCTTTCCTTAAATTGATTCCGCCGTACATCTGCAAGTTGGCGTCATAGTATACTTGGTGCTTGAGGATCAAATCGATCATCTCTTCCATTTCGGCGCTTTCCTTGCCACCACTGCCTAAAGTAATCTGGTGCTCTAGACGATCAAGCCCCATCAAGATGGCATCTCTTGGATGAACATCGTATTCGCCATGATAATTGGACAGATGACCGGTTGTTGTCATATCGTTTTTGTGTGCTTGCTCAATCAGAATCTTGGTTTCATCAGGAGTGGCTTGTTTAATCTTAATGCTGATAACGCCCTGTTCAGCCCATTTATCAACTTCTCTGCGTATTTCCTCTTCTGTAATATCATTCGGCCAAGCAGTGCAGTCATCTGCAGCAGTTTTGATGTTATATTCACATCTGAACCCGCCAAAATATGGACCTGAGACGAAAAGCCTTGGGCCTGTAGCTTCACCATCATCTATCAAGTCGCGCTGTTTAACTACTCGCTCAGGATGATATTCGCCTGCCGACCAGGTTGAAGTTACTCCATTCGCTAGGAATATCATTCCGTTGTGCTCAACTTCTTCCACGCGCCCTTCATCAACGAGATCAAAATTGTAATGTGCGTGGAGATCTATCATGCCAGGTAAAATTGTTTCCAAGTCTGTCAGATCGATTACGCTGGTTGTCGCAAGCGACTTATCCTCCAAATTTGCATCGACTTCAACGATTTTACCTTGCTGAATTACAATGCCAGTATTTTGCCGGCGCGTATTGCTGATACCATCGAACAACCAGCCACCTCGAATGATGATTTCCTCTTGTGGTGGTTCCGACCACTGTGAATATGCTGTTACAGATACTAACAGCAGAATAAAAGCTGTTGTATTGAAGAATTTGCTAATTGATAAGTTCACTATTTAACTCCAATTGATCTGTTCTCTTTATTTTGTAGATTATAAATAAATTGTCAAATAATCACTTATGTATTTAAAACTTATATAAAATAGGGTCTTGAGAGTCATAGGCACCGTCAATTTAAGGACTCTAATGCCTCTCTTTTAGTTAATTAAAGACAATGAACTACGCAAATATTAAACATAAACTGGATATACCTAGAGACCAAATGTCGTCATTGTTAAAGGCATTTTTCTTTTTTTTCAGTGTCTTATGTTCATGGTACGTTATAAGACCCGTTAGAAACGAAATGGCAGTGCAAGCAGGGCTGGAGAATATTCCTTTTCTACTTTCCATTGTTCTATTGGTAATGTTATTTGCAAACCCTATTTATTCTTGGGTTATATCAAGGATAAAGAGGGACAGAATTGTTGTTTACATCTATTTATTTTTTATTCTGAATCTCTTGTGTTTTCTGCTCGGTTGGAATGTTTTGCAAGCACCTGGAAGAGCATGGATTGCCAAAATTTTTTACATCTGGTGCAACGTTTACTCATTTTTTGTTGTTTCAATTTTTTGGGTATCAATGATTAATTTTTTCCAAAGCGATGAGGCTAAAAAATATTTTGGCTTTATTAGTGCAGGTGGATCATTGGGTGCGTTTACTGGTGCTTCAATAGCTCGTTATTACTCAACAGAGGTCTGCGGTACTGCCTCCATGTCTGATTGGGGTCCTTTTAGTTTAATAATTGTTTCAATTGTTGCTCTCAGCATTGCAATTATTTTAAGTATGGGATTTAAACCCACGACAACAAATTACCCCAGCAATAAGGAGGAGCTAGAAGAAAAACTGGGCGGGACATGGATGGACCCTTTACGAAGTGTGTTTTCTGCTCCTTCGGTGAAAAACCTAACCTTGTATATGATTCTTTGGACTTTTGTGATGACAGTCAGTTGGATGGTTGCCCTGGACATTATTCAGAATTGGTCATCCGATCCATGTGAGAGAACTGCATTTTTTGCACGCATCGAACAAATCATTACTCCCCTAACTTTAATCTGCCAATTCTTTATCACTGCTTTTATCCTCAGAAAAATTGGAGTGGCAGCAGTCTTGATAGCGTACGGTTTTATATTATTTGCCGGTTTGGTTGCCTATGCCACATTTCCTGTATTCACAACAGTATTAGTAGTCGTTTGTATCTTGAGAGTCTTTGAATATGGTTTCAATAAGCCAGCACGGGAGACTATATTTACAGTATTAAAAAAACAGGAACGTTATAAATCAACAGTTTTTATGGATACCTTTTTTGCTAGATCTGGAGAAGCTATGGGAGCTTGGTTTGCGGTTAAGGGCATGCTCATTCTGGGTTTGTCTTCACTCTCTGCAGCTTGGGGCGCACTTCCTCTTGCAGTATTGCTGTCCTGGGTTGGATATCAAACTACTAAATCAAAAAAAGTGTAAAGTTACTTTTATCGAATAAAAAAAAACAGAGCCGTTGGCTCTGTTCTCTATCGAGTCCTTTGGGTGTCTGAAGTGAGATTTCTTCTTCAGCTCCTTGCCCGATTTCTCTTTTCGGACTTGGTGGGAATCGGCTTTTGTTTTTTGCTAGCTTTCTCTGGCCGTTTTCGCTTTCACCCTTTAGGTCTCTTTCTCTTTTCGACTCTTCTTTCGGTTTCTGCACTCACCTTCTGATCGGTCTCTTGAGATGGTTTAAATACTACGACGGAGTGATTTTTTTTCAAGATTTTTAGAACAAAAAATATAAATAAATTTATGAATTTTATTTATGTCCTATTTCACAATTGCTTTTAGATTAAGTTTCAATTCTAAGTGTCTGAATTTTATTAATATAAAATATCATTACATCTCATGATTTGTCCTATCACTGATTTTATGGATTGACCTTCAGTTTGAATTCAATGAGTAAATGTGCGCAAAAAATATTTGATCTGAAAATAATATTCTAATTTTTTTAGAAAATTGACTTACTAAAAAGTTTTACAAATGGTAACTCAATACGATGATCTAATTTCGTTTACAATGGGGTTTTTGTAATAAAAAAATATATTTAACATGAAGCCTAAGCAAATGGAAATGGATCTCAATGCTGATTTGGGCGAATACCAGACTGAACATCAATATCTTACTGAGTCTCAAATCCTCGGTTATATCAGTTCTTGCAATATCGCCTGTGGAGGACACGCAGGCAGCGAAAAAACGATGCAAAAAATGATTTTAGCCTGCAAGCAAAAAGGTGTGGCTGTTGGAGCGCATCCCTCCTATCCTGATCGAGAGGGTTTTGGAAGGCGAAGGATTACCATTGATAGCTCTTCTTTAAAAGAATCTGTCATTAAGAAATTGCGGTCATTTTTATTTGTTTCGGACGCATTAAACGTTCCTATGTCCCATGTCAAAGCTCATGGACGACTGTACAACGATGCAGCAAAGGACAAAAATTTAGCTAATTTACTAGTTAGTACAATCAAAGAAATTGATCCGGGGGTATCCATTATTGGGCCACCCAATTCAATTTTGGCGGAGGTAGCAAGAAACTCTGGCTTAAATTTCATTGCCGAGGCTTTTCTAGATCGACGATACAAGGATGACGGTTCATTGGTAGATAGAGATTCTGCAGGAGCAATTTTAGGCAGCCTTACTGAGCGTTGTGAGCAAGCCAGGAACATAGTTTGCAATCAGAGAGTTGAGACAGAAAGCAATAACTTCATTAAGATTGAAGCCAAAACACTCTGCATTCATGGCGATAGCCTTGATGCATTAGAAACTGCTCAAATGGTCCGTTCACTCTTGGAAAATGAGAATGTTGTGGTCAAGAGCTTTGACTCATGATAAAAAAATTCAAAACTAATATTACTCAATTTGGTGATGATGCCTTGTTGGTTAGAGTGAAGTCCAAAGGATTAAAAATTAAATTGAGCGAATACATTCTCTCACTTTCAAAATTTCTCATGAGATCTGAAGAGCATTGGGTCGATGTTGTTTCAGCTGAAGATTCTTTTGCAGTTAAATTCAATCCTTTTGATATCTCCCCTGTAAATGCTCACAAAAAACTTGAAAAAGTAATCAATGCGTTCAATTTTGAGGAATCTACACAGAGACACCAACTAATTAATATCCCTGTCTGTTACTCCAAAGAATTTGCACCCGACTTAGAAATTATAGCTCAAGAGAAATCATTGACTGTGGATGATGTGATAGAGAAACATACAAGCGTTACTTATGAGGTAATAACGATTGGATTCACTCCTGGTTTTGCGTATTTGGGAGAATTGTCTCAAGACTTGTTAATGCCACGACACTCTGTTCCAAGGCGGTACTTACCGCCAGGATCCATTGGCATTGCAGGAAATCGAACCGGAATCTATCCGCTTGGAGGACCAGGTGGTTGGCAAATTATTGGTTGCAGTCCTATGTCCTTGTTTGATTCACATTCAGAAAATCCATTTAAACTATTAACAGGCATGCAAGTTAAATTTGTGGCAATCACTTCTGATCAATTTCAAGACTACAAAACCCCGAATAAACAATGAGCATAGAAGTTGTTTTGCCAGGTTTGCAGACGACGATTCAAGATCACGGTCGTTATGGATTTCGTCATATGGGAGTGCCGCAATCGGGAGCCGCGGACCTTTTTTCCTCCAAACTAGCTAACTATTTACTCGGGCAATTATTAAACTCAGCTGTTCTGGAATGCACACTAACAGGACCCAAATTACGTTTTCAAAGCAACATGGAAATAATGATTACTGGTGCAGACATGCAGCCAGAGGTTAACGGGAATCCTATTGAGATGTTCATGCCTTGTGAGGTTCTTGTGGGGGATGAGTTGGTTATGCACGCATGCCATGTAGGTTGTCGATCCTATATAGCATTCTCAAAAGATTTGGTCTGTGATTCCTTTATGGGTAGCTCTTCGACCTATCTGCCTGCCAAGCTTGGTGGCCTGAATGGAAAAGCCTTGTCATCAGGGGATATCATTGCCACAGCCGGGAACAAGCCACAAAAGGGAAAGCTGTTGGAGTCATTAGAAGATCTTGGTCAGAACTTTTCTAATGATTGGACCTTATCGGTATTTCCTGGTCCTGAGTTTTATGCAATTGATGAGGCTTCAAAAAAGCTACTTTTTTCTGAAACCTACAAAGTTTCTAATGATTCAAATCGTATGGGAAGCCTACTTATCGGCCCTGAATTGACAATAGAAAAAGTTGATCACATGATCAGCGGACCTCTTTTCCCCGGAACTCTGCAATGCCCAAAAAATGGATCTCCAATATTATTGGGACCCGATGCGCAGACTCTCGGTGGCTATCCAAGGTTACTGCAAGTATCGTCAATAGACCGTCATCTAGTTGGTCAATTAAGACCGGGGGATAGAATCAATTTTCAGAAAATTTCAGTTGATGAGGCACTCCGACGAATGCGACAACAAGCGTTATTATTTCCTTTCATTTCTAATATATAATGCAAAGAGTTTAAGAGTTGCGCCTGTAGCTCAGCTGGATAGAGTACCTGGCTTCGAACCAGGTGGTCGGGGGTTCGAATCCCTCCGGGCGCGCCAAAACTTACCAAGGCATGGGAGTACCATCACAATTCACAAATAGCGGTTGGCTGTCCAAAGTAAGTTTATCGATATAGTGGGTCATCTGCGTCACAGATTCCAGAGTAGTAATCATTGGGATTGTACCTTCTTGAATCATTTTAATTAGTTCAACAGGAACAATTTTGCTCAAATGCTCGGGAATTGGTTCGTCCTGCTGTAAATCTAAAAAACCTCTGGTATCGACCAATCCTGGATTGATTAAAGACACGATTATTTTTTCAGATTTTAGTTCGTGGTAGAGGTTGTTTACTGACAAATGCAATGCAGCTTTGCTGGCTCGGTATGAATAAAGTGTAATTGGCGGTGCAATTTGAGCAATCGAACCAGCAGCGCTTCCTAAGAAGACAATTTTTTTCATATTTCCGAGCCGTATATTCTTAATGAGTCTTTCAGTCACTCGGATGGGACCTATTGCATTAACTTCAAGACTTTTGGTGAACATTGGGTAATCAATTTGACCGAATTTTTGTGGGCTAGGCGGCCCTAAATAAGCTGCATTGTTGATTAACAAATCAATCGGCAGATCCCCAATTTCTCTTGAGAGAGCATTAACACTAGACTCTTTGGTAATGTCAAGTTGGTGCAATAACAGATGAGGATTGTCAATCGACAAATCTTTTATATCATTAGCTTTATCTGGGTTTCTGCAGGTGGCTATTACTCTCCAATCAAGCAGAAGGTATTGTTTAACAAATTCAAGACCAATTCCACGATTACAACCCGTTATGAGGACTGTATTCATTTCGCTAATCATTAGAAGCCTTTAACCTTGGTATAGGAGTGTATTGCCAGCCTTCTGGATTAGTTTTTCTGGCGATGGATGGGACAACGCAATACTCGCCATCAGCAATCAGTCCTTGCCATTTTTTATAATCAATTTGCCAGCCTTTGTCTCTCATTTCATGCATCAATTCCCAATACACTTTGAGGATTGTATCTTCATGTTTTCCAACAATAGTCGGCATACTATCTGGACCAGCTTTGGGGACTTGAGCTTCAGCAATTTCCTTGTCTTGAAAAATATTTTGAAGATTCCTCTCAAGAGCAACAGAATCCATGTCTTTCTGTTTCATAAAATTTCTAAAGAAGTAATATCTCATCATGGTTGTGGTTTGATCAATGGGCGTAGAAAATTCATAAAAACAATTGAACTTTCCTGAGCCAACTGCACCTATTTCAACTTCACCCCGAAGCGTCTGTCCTGCCAGAAAATATTTCAATACCGATTTAACCTGAGTGCCTTTTTCTCGCACATTCTCCCATTCTCCCTCGCTATAAGTTGCTTCTGTTTGGATGAATGCAGTTAAGCCATAATCGGTTCTTTCCACTGTATGAGATGGAGGTTGAAAAGGGTTCTCTTGGTCTTCAAATTTGATGCCGTGGACCACAGGTAAATGAACATAGTCTAAGTTACTGAATTTTGCCAAATGGAAATTTGACTCAAAAATTACATCGTGCTCAATGTACGTAAAATTTGAAT
>ENA-UPTF01002677-UPTF01002677.1-marine-metagenome-genome-assembly--contig:-NODE-2677-length-10137-cov-2.357256_pt1 | contig 10137 bp, 7 predicted proteins | sample MGYA00238166_ERZ767019 | MGnify/ENA primary metagenome ERZ767019 (study PRJEB28930, sample SAMN06266391) | marine metagenome | isolation source: Sea water from 250 m depth | place: Atlantic Ocean | study... | reverse complement strand
TCCAACAAAGTGAAATCATATCGGCTGGGACTTCAAGCCGGCGTTCGACCTCCATGGCGGTGTGCCGCGATGGAACGACAACTTGGTCTGCTTTTTGCGCATGTTGTTTCACTAATGATGAGTAGTCTCGGCGAACTTCATTTTTTGTTCGGTAGCTGTGGTCCAAGAAATCTAGATCGTGAATCGTTATAACGGATGCCGCAGAACGAGTCGGTAGTAGCAATGGGTGGGGGGAGTGAACAACGTCGAAATCGGTTCCCGCTAACAATTCAACCGGAGGCCAGTTGACACGATGCCAGGCAAGATTTAGTAAATTAACCGGTATCTTTCGGTCAACCGTCCGAACGCTTTCTGGCAGGCCGTGGTTGTGTTGAAGTCGATCCTTCCAAGAAGAGCTAAATGCCGTTATTTCAAGTAATTCGGTGCGAGGGTTCCCTAGTGAGCTGATCTCAGAAAGGGCTGTGAGTAAATTATGGATGAATTCACCGACACCTGTTCTGTTACGCAGCGCCGGTCGGTAGTCAATCAATACACGCACGTTCGCCGCGATGGTACCATGCGTGTTAGCCTTACGGATTTTTGAGGTTGGGAACTAGGATTTTGTAGAGATGAAGCTTGCAGTTGTTGGAACCGGCTATGTCGGATTGGTAGTAGGGGCTTGTCTTGCCCCCCAAGTCGAGCGCCCTTGCCGCCGCAGAGGATTACCGCGGTGATGTCGGCGACGTTAATCAACTCTCGATTACTCTGCCCGAATATACGTTGAACCGGTCGCGTTTCAGAAAGCCGATCAACGTCACGTCGTGGGATGAGGCCAATTCAATCGCCAAGCTTGATGGTGGTCCGATGGATGCGACGAGCGGAATGCCGGCGACGGCCGCCTTCTGAACCAACTCGAAACTGGCTCGTCCCGACAAGAGTAGTCCTTGTTGACGCAACGCCGAGATCCCGGAGTCGAGGTATGACCCGACAAGCTTATCGAGCGCGTTGTGACGACCGACGTCTTCCCTGACGCGAGTAATCTGACCGTTTTGATCAAACGACGCTGATGCGTGCAAACCACCGGTTCGCACGAACTCGGTTTGCCGCTGGAGGAGTCTTCCGGGGAGCGCCTTCAAGTGACTGCCGCTCAGGGTAAAACTTGTCGGATCGTATTTTGGGACGATGGTGTTGACCGCCTCCAGAGACGTTTTTCCGCAGATACCGCAGCTTGAGCTCGTGAACGTGTGCCGCATTAGCGTGTCTGGATTAAATCGTGCCGTTTCTGACAATTCGATGCGGACTACGTTGTGGATGCCTTTATCGGGGGAGGGGGGGCCGCAGTGTTCAATGCCAACAATATCCGATGCTGCCTGAACAATGCCCTCGCCCAACAGAAAACCCTGCGACAGTTCGTGGTCATTCCCGGGGGTACGCATGGTGACTGAAATACTCTGCTCGAGTCGAGCGGCGATGGGACCATAGACGAGTCGGATTTCGAGAGGCTCCTCGACGCTGACAAAGTCATCAATACTTGTTGTTTCATGGTTGACGAGTTCAACCGATACGCGGGTACTTGCGACCGGTAGATCCTTGGTTTCAAGGGTACTCATTACCCACCAGCGGGGAGCAGCTCGGTTTGCTTTTGTTCACGCTCGGCAAATCGTTGTTGCCATTCGGAACGATGATTTGCGGGCCGAATCTCGACTGCGGTTACTTTATATTCGGGGCAGTTGGTAGCCCAGTCGGACAGGTCGGTTGTGATGACGTTAGTACCGGTCGACGGATGGTGGAATGTCGTATAAACGACCCCGGGGACGACACGCTCTGTGATTTCGGCGCGTAACGTGATTTCGCCCATGCGGCTCGTGATCGATACCCATTCGCCGTGACGAACACCGCGCATTTCGGCATCGGTCGGATGAACCTCGAGCGTATCCTCTTCGAGCCATTCTGAATTTTGCGTGCGGCGCGTCTGCGCGCCGACATTGTATTGGTGAAGCTTGCGCCCGGTCGTCAGCAATAGCGGAAATTTTCTGTTCGCGCTTTCTTCCGTCGGTTGATATTCGGTCAGCACGAAGCAGCCTTTACCACGCACAAACTCGTCCACGTGCATAACGGGTGTACCTAAAGGTGCGTCGGAATTGCAGGGCCACTGCACACTGTTGACCTCGTCTAAATACGCGAAAGAGACACCCGAAAAGGTGGGCGTGAGAGCCGCTATTTCGTCCATGATTTCGGCAGCCGAATCGTAGACCATGGGGTAGCCAAGAGCGGTTGATAAGGCGGCGGTAACGCGCCATTCGTCCATTCCAGTTTTGGAGCTCGCCACCGGACGCACCCGGTTGATCCGGCGCTCGGCATTGATAAACGTCCCGTCTTTCTCGAGGAACGAAGTTCCTGGCAAGAATACGTGGGCAAATTTTGCCGTCTCATTGAGGAACAGATCCTGCACGATCACGCATTCCATGTTGCCGAGTGCCTGTTCGACATGTTGCGTGTTGGGGTCCGATTGCGCGATGTCTTCGCCCTGGACATAGAGCCCCATGAAACGGCCAGCGCAAGCCTCGTCGAGCATGTTGGGAATACGAAATCCCGGCTCCGGATTGAGCTCAACGTTCCAATGGTGCTTGAACAGTTCTCGTGTTTTGGCGTCCCCGACGGGCCGGTATCCGGATAGTTCGTGGGGAAAGGACCCCATGTCGCAAGAGCCTTGGACGTTGTTTTGACCGCGAAGTGGGTTGACGCCAACGCCGGGCCGACCAATATTGCCCGTTGCCATCGCAAGGTTCGCCATGGCCATCACCATCGTTGAACCCTGACTGTGTTCCGTTACGCCAAGGCCATAATAGATGGCCGCGTTATCGGCCTCTGCGTAAAGACGGGCTGTAGCACGAATGTCCTCGGCGGGCACGCCGGCGATTGCGGCGACTTCTTCGGGGGCGTTTTCTGGCTGGCGCGCGAATTCCATCCATTCTGAGAATGTTTGCAGGTCACACCGCTCGCGTACGAAGTCATGATCGATCAGATCTTCGGTCACCACGACGTGTGCAATGGCGTTCATGATGGGTACGTTGGTTCCAGGTTGTAATGGAAGATGGAAATCAGCTTCAACGTGGGGCGAGCGTACCAACCCAATTTTCCGCGGGTCGACGACCACGAGCCGCGCACCTTCACGGAGCCGACGCTTCATCTGGGATGCAAACACTGGGTGGCCTTCGGTTGGATTCGCTCCAATGACAACCAGGACGTCGGCTTCACTAACCGAATCGAAGTTCTGTGTCCCCGCCGAAGTTCCGTAGGTTTGTTTTAAACCGTAGCCTGTGGGTGAGTGACAGACCCGCGCACAGGTATCAACGTTGTTGTTGCCGAACGCGGTGCGGACCATCTTTTGGACGAGCCAGACTTCTTCATTGGTGCACCGTGACGAGGTGATGCCCCCAACCGACTCACCCCCGTATCGTTTCTGGACCGCTTGCAATCGCTTGGCGGCAAAGTCGATGGCGACTTCCCAGGAGACTTCTTCCCAGGGATCGTTAGTCGTTTCCCTAATCATGGGCGTGGTAATGCGATCTTGGTGTTGTGCGTAACCCCAGGCAAAGCGGCCTTTAACGCAGGAGTGGCCATGATTCGCCATGCCGTCTTTGTAAGGAACCATACGCACAACTTGGTCGCCTTTGAGTTCGGCTTTAAAGGAGCAACCCACGCCGCAATAGGCGCACGTCGTGAGAACCGACCGATCTGGCACGCCGTGATCGATGACAGATTTCTCCATTAACGTTGCGGTCGGGCAGGCCTGTACGCACGCTCCGCACGAGACGCATTCGGAGTCGAAAAATTCATTAGCGCTGGTTTTGATGGTGGATTGAAATCCCCGGCCTTCGACGGTGAGTGCGTAGGTTCCCTGGACTTCCTCGCACGCACGAACGCAGCGTGAGCAGACGATGCACTTTGATCCGTCAAACGCGAAGTAGGGGTTGGATGTATCTTTTTCCGATACCAGATGATTGTCACCTTCGGCGTAACGGACATCGCGTAGTCCAACCGCACCAGCCATGTCTTGAAGTTCACAATCGCCATTGGCGGCACAGGTCAGGCAGTCGAGGGGGTGGTCGGATATATAGAGCTCCATGACGCCTCGGCGTAGTCGGGCTAATTCCTCGTTCTGCGTTCGAACCGACATGCCCTCCGTCACTGGCTCGGTACAAGATGCACTAAGGCCCTTTCGACCTTCGACTTCCACCATGCAAAGCCTGCAGGAGCCGAAGGCTTCGAGGCTATCGGTTGAACAAAGTTTCGGGACCATGATTCCTGCTTCGCGAGCGGCGCGCATGATGGAGGTACCTTCGGGGACGGTTAACGTCGTCCCGTCGACAGTTAACGACACCATGGCGTTCCCAGAACGTCTTGCGGCGGGTGTGCCTAGGTCGTTTTCTAGTCGCCTCATGCGCTTGTCTCCTGAACAAAGTCTTCTGGAAAACGCTCCATCGCACTGCGCACAGGGATTGGCGTCATGCCACCCATTTGGCACAGGCTCGTGCGATCCATGACCTCGCACAGATCGTTAATCATATTGAATTCTTGAGCTCTTGCGCGACCGTTGATTATTTGGTCCATGGTTTCTTTACCGCGCACCGATCCGATCCGACATGGCGTGCATTTCCCGCAAGATTCCAACTCACAAAACTCGAAGGCGTATCGTGCCTGTTCGGCAAGGTCGACGGTGTCGTCGAAGACCACTAGCCCGCCATGACCAATACCCGCGCCAAGTTCGGCCATGGCCTCGTACGTGAGCCGCGCGTCAAGGTCTTGTTGCGAAAGGTAAGCGCCTAACGGACCGCCGATCTGGACGGTTTTGAACGGTCGCCCGGAAAGCGTTCCTTGACCATATCCTTCCACGATTTCGCGAAGTGTTATGCCAAACGGTACTTCGATAAGGCCGCCGCGTTTGACGTTGCCCGCGAGCTGGAAACTCATGGTGCCGGACGATGGGGCGACCCCTAGGTCTCGATAGGTTTCGCCACCTAGACGTACGATCGCGGGGACCGCGGCAAAACTGATAACGTTGTGGACGACCGTGGGCATCGAAAGTAGACCGCTGATGGCGGGGACAGGTGGTTTGATCCGTATTTGACCGCGTCGGCCTTCGAGGCTCTCAAGCAACGAGGTTTCCTCGCCGCAAATGTACGCCCCGGCACCGACGAATAATTCGAGGTCGAAATCGAAATCCGAGCCGAGTACGTTCTGCCCGATAAGGTTGCATTCACGAGCTATCTCGAGGGCTCGTTGAAATAGTGTTTCGGCAACGGGATACTCGGAGCGAAGATAGACCACCCCATGGTTTGATCCTGTCGCGTGCCCGGCGATTACCATCCCTTCGATTAACCGGAAAGGGTCTCCCTCGAGTAGCATGCGATCCGCAAAGGTGCCCGAGTCGCCCTCGTCGGCATTGCAGACCAAGTACTTGCGTGGGGCTTCAGTATCCCTGACGGTTCGCCATTTGATGTGGGCCGGAAAGCCCGCGCCGCCTCGACCCCGCAAGCCCGACGTTTCGATCATCTGGATAAGGGTATCGGGTGGCATCGCAAGTGCTTTGAGTACGTCGGCGAGATCCGGGATTTGAAGTGGTGAGTCGTGACCGATACGGTCAAATACGAGACGATGTTGGGATTGCAGAAAATCGTGGTTGACGATGGGCCCTTGGCAAAGTGGATGATCGGTCAGGGGGCGCTCGAGAACGCCGTCAGCAATCAGACCGGTGACCGTTGTGGGCGTCATCGGGCCATAGGCGACTCGCTCGTCACTGTGTTCGACCTCGATAAGCGGTTCGAGCCATGCGAGACCGTGCGAACCGTTGCGAATAACGGTCGCTCCCGCCTGACTTAATTGGTCCGCGACTACGTTGGCGTCCAACGCGACCGCGACAGTGTCTAGAGGTACGTACACGGTGGTCATGGCGTTGCCTGCAACTTTTCGACACTCGCTCTTGCAATCAGCCGATCGTTGACTTGGACGGCGGGGCCGGACGCACATAGTCCAAGGCAGTAGACGGCCTCGAGTTCCACGTCGTTTCCCCGAATTCCTAATTTAGTGTGGTACGCCGTTTCCAGTTCGTTTGTTAGCCTCCGGCTTCCGACGGCCTGGCAGGCCTCAGCCTGGCAAATTCGGATGGTGGTGCGTGCGGGCGGATGCGTTTTGAAGTCTTCGTAGAAGCTGACGATACCGCGGACTTCGGCCACGCTGATATTAAAGACGTCGGCAACGGTCGGGAGGTGCTCCGTATGGATGTAACCGTAGACACGCATCAGTTCATGGAGCGCACGGATGGGCCCACCAAGCTTGTGTTGATGGGGGAGTACGTGAGTTCGGACGTCGTCGTCGGTCATCGAAACAAGGCTTTTCCGGACCAGCGACTATAGCAAAATCAATCGCTTAGCGTTATTTAACGAAATTTCTATAATGTTGTAGCGTGCGATACCACCGTGACGACTTCAGGGCATGGTCCTTCGTCTCGGTTCTGGAACCCAACGAACCAGAATCACGAGTCCTGCTATTTGCAGCGCGATGGTAATGATGAATAACGCGGGGTACGAGAGCGTCCAGACGATGAGTCCACCGAGTAGTGGTCCAATCGCCCCCACGAAATTTACGCTACTTCCAGAGGCCGCCAGTCGAATGGGGATATCCTCGGTGCCGCCAAATTCCAGCACCATGTTTTGCCCTGATTGGTTGAATCCACCCGAGGGAATACCCATGACAACGAAGAAAGCAATGACGCCTGTTAGCGATTCCACGAACAGCAATTGCACGTGCGAGAGCGTCCAAATTGCTAACGTCGCGATCATGACGATGCGGTAGCCGCGTCGATCTGCCAGGAGCCCCCAGAACAAGTTGGACGTGCTGGACGTGATCATCCACACGGTCGTTAGAACCCCGAGCACCGTTCCGGTCAGTTCCATCTTTGTGCCGGCGTAGAGGATGTAAAAAGGCAATGCCATACGACCAAAGGAACCGAGCGCGCGCGCGACAAAAAACTTGGCAAATTCCGGGTCGTCGCGGAGTAGTCCCGGAATTGCCCGTAACGCTTGACGGGTTGATTCCCTGGGACGCACAGCGGTCGTTTCGGTTTCGCGGGTCAGTGCCAGTGCGCCGAGACCACAGCTCGCAATGACAAACGCGACGAGGAATACGGTGCCGTAGCCATTTCCTAACAGGTCGTTTTCGAGCACGTATGCGCCGGCAAGGTAGGACACGCCTGCCGACGTGAAACCGGCGAGAAAATTCCTTGCACCACTGACAAAACCGCGTCGATGTACGGGGATGACTCGTGCACGGAGAGTGTTCATGGTGACTTGGGCCATTCCTTGGAAGAATCCCATTAAAGTCAGAAACACAATGATGGCCGGAAGCAATGCGCGTTGGCCGAGGAAGAAGCCGGCGAGGGCGAGCCCGAGGATTTGCAGTCGCATCAGCGCAGCTGTGGCGAGCGTGGCGCTAAGCACCTTCGGCCGGTGGCCTACGGTACTGGCGCCAATGATGGGCGATACCACGGTCCCCGCGGCTTGCAACGCCCGAGTCAGGCCGACGACAAATTCCGAGCCTGATAACGCAAACAAATAAGCCGGCATAAAAGTCGGTGCAGAGACCAGTCGCATCCCGGTCTGTCCAAACATTCCGTGTCCCAACTGCGCGACGATATTACGGCGCAGATGCGGTGGATCCTCGGGTTTATTCAGAGTTTGTAGACTCGTGTGGCGGTCTCGCTGAAGAGATCATTCTTCTCCGATTCTGAGAATGCTGCCGTAATTTTCTTCAGGCCATTCCATAGCACGTGGTACGAAACTGAGAATCGATCCACCGGGAAATTACTTTCTAGCATGCATCGATCGGTACCAAAGCTCTCGATGGCGTGCAGGTAATAGGGGGCATGTGCAAGTTGTAGTTCGTCAGAGGTTGCCGGTGTCTGACGGAGGTGCCAGCCAAACCCATTGTCCGGCATCGCGATACCACCCAATTTGGCGACCACGTTAGGGCATCGTCCAAGTTCCGCGAAGTCGGTTCTCCATTGATCAAAAATTGCCTTTCGCCGGCCAGCAAAACGACCGACACCAATGGGGGTGCTGAAATGATCAATCACCATGACGGTGTCCGGACACGAGCGCGCGAGTTCCGTCAATTCAGGCAACTGGTAGTGGTACTGCCAGGTATCGTAGGTGAGCCCCAATCGACCCAGCACACGTACACCTTTCTGGAACCCCTCGGATCGGTACAAGCCTTCCGGAGCGCGACCTGGAATCATCAACTCGTCGGGTGCCACGGCACGAGCGCCTGCATGTCGAATGCCCCGAAAAAGCCCATGTCCTGCCTCTGTATGAGCGACCAAGACTTCTTCGACGGCTTCACCGAGGGTCAGGTCGGCGTGGCCGACAATGCCCGCGATAGTTGCGCCATGACCGGCCGAACTCGCTTCCGCAATCGCGGTGACAAAGCGGGTTTCACCAACGGGTCGCATGTGTTCCGGTCCATCCGTTCGATAGTCTGCGTGGCATTCAACGAATACGGTTTTCTCAACGTTGTGACCGGATTCGGTATCCCGCCACAACTCCTCGAGTACGTACGTTGAACTTGGTCGCTGCCAGAGATGGTGATGGGGGTCGACGATAGGGCGATCTGGGTCGACGATGTCTTCTCTGACCTGATCAAGCCATTCGTCGGAACCGGGGCTTGGTTGGCTCACGTTTACTCCGCGTTAGGAGGTAAACGATCCATCGTGCAACCGAGCGACCTCGAGGTCAAACGTATGGGCGTTATATCTTCCCCATCAGCACCCTAACTAACGACACTGCCCGTGGCGTCACGGTAACGTTTGAGAGCGTCAATATGTTGTTGGGCACCAACGAGCCCCGCGTTCATCGTGACCACGGCAGAGTGCGTTACACCGATGTCTTGGAGGTTCTTTAACTGGTCTCTCGCTTGGTTGCCAGCGTCGGCTAGAGGTGCCATGCACTCGATGCCGATGGATGCCGGGTCCCGCCCCGCCAGTTCGGCGAAACGATGGACTTCCTTGAGTTGCTCACTTAAGTTGGGATTGAAGAACGGAAACCACCCGTCAGCGATTCGACCGACACGTTCAATGACCTGAGGTGCCATGCCACCGAGCCACACAGGTATGCTTCGTGATTCGGGTAACGGGTTGATGCCTGCATCCTCGATCTGATGCCATTTGCCGTTAAATGTGACCGTTTCATCGGCCCATAGTTTTCTGAGCACATCTATCTGTTCTTCGGAACGCAGTCCTCGGTTGGAGAAATCTTCATTGAGTGCGTCGTATTCGACCGCATTCCAACCGGTGCCGATGCCGAGACGTAGCCTGCCGCGGGATATGACGTCGATGCAGGCAGCCTGTTTTGCGACCAATGCAGTTTGGCGCTGCGGCAAAATAATGACGGCGGTGACAAGTTCGAGCGTGCTGGTGACTCCGGCAAGATAGCCAAAGAGTACAAACGGCTCGTGGAACATGCTGTGCGATGTGTACGGTCCTTGCCAATCGGGACGACTGGCCGTATTGGCCCCAAGTACGTGGTCGTAGGCAACTAAGTGGTTGTAGCCGAGCTCTTCCGCCGTGGTGGCGAATCGAGCCACGTCGTCGGGGTCGGCTCCGATTTCTGTTTGCGGAAAAACAGCTCCTAGTTTCATGTCGGCACTCCTTCAAATGCGGATCCCATGAGGTCTTCAAAGTTTGCCCGAAAAAAACGATCGCGGTCGGATTCCGCGAGTTCACTCGTCGCCTTGTCGAACCTACCTAACGGATTGCGACCGCCCTCGACGTGTGGGTAGTCGGTGGAAAACATGCAGATCGTAGGGGAGGTCTGGGAAACGATCCAACCGGTGGGCTCGGTTGGGTACGGCGTGACGCGTACTTGCCGATCAATGTATTCGCTTGGCTTTAACGAAAGGGTTTGTAGTCGTTCTTCGTGTCGGGCAAATGCTTCGAACGCAGCATCGAGTTGTCGCATGAACCCTGGAAGCCAAATCGCGCCGAGTTCGATGACGCCAAATTTTAGTGCTGGGAATCGATCCAACACGCCGTCGAGAACCAGCATCGATAGTGCTTGTACCGGACCTTGAGAGATTGCCATATAAGAAATTGAACGGAAGTTC
>ENA-UPTF01002676-UPTF01002676.1-marine-metagenome-genome-assembly--contig:-NODE-2676-length-10138-cov-2.246397_pt1 | contig 10138 bp, 9 predicted proteins | sample MGYA00238166_ERZ767019 | MGnify/ENA primary metagenome ERZ767019 (study PRJEB28930, sample SAMN06266391) | marine metagenome | isolation source: Sea water from 250 m depth | place: Atlantic Ocean | study... | reverse complement strand
GCTTTAACATCCCCCTGGCAAAAACATTAATTGCGATGTGTGGCGCCTGAAGGGCGTTACCTAGACCAGCAACACGCCCGGGTTTCACCGTAACAAAGAAAAAACACCCCTCCTCATCTGTGCATGAACGTCCGAAACCATTAAAGCCTTTTACAAGTTCGGCATCACTCAAATCTTCCGGATGATTATATTTTCCGTGAACATTGGCTTGCCAGATTTCAATCATTGCATCGGGAACAGGTTTTCCTTCACCATCATAGACACGACCCTGAACCTTTAATGCTCCATTAGTATTTTTAGGAACAACATATTCTTGTCCTTCCCGAACAAGCCCAATTTTAAGGAAAGGACCAACCGTTTGCGATGCCGTTATGCCGTATTCTGTCATCACATCTCACTCAACTTTCAAAGGGCGTCGCCTCACGACCACGCAGGACAAAATCAAATTTAAAACTCAAAGCAAAATCAGGCTTAGTTGTTTCCAAATCAAATTGAGAAACCATCCTTTCTCGTGCCTTTTTGTCACTTACTGAATTATAAATTGGATCAAAAGGAAATAGAGGATCATCAGGAAAGTACATCTGCGTAATTAAACGTGTTACGAAAGCCGGCCCAAATAATGAAAAGTGAATATGAGCCGGCCTCCAAGCATTGTAATGATTACCCCACGGGTATGCACCGGGTTTTATCGTCGTGAACTTATACTTGCCATTTTTATCTGTAATAACGCGACCCTGGCCGATGAAGTGCGGGTCTAGTGGGGCCGGATGTTGATCAATCTCATGACGATAGCGGCCAGCCGCGTTACACTGCCAAATCTCAATCAGTGTATTTGGAACTGTGTGACCGTCCTCGTCCAAAACTCTCCCGCTTACAAAAATACGCTGGCCTTGGGCTTCCTCTCCATTTTCTATAGACAAGTCGTTGTCTCCAGGTTGTATTGGTGCATGACCGAATAGAGGACCCGTGATTTCAGTCAAAGTATGATTCAAATTAATAGGCGCCCTCTTCGGAGATCGAAGAATAGTACTTTTATAATCTTCATGAAGCGCAGGAGGGTGATCACCTTTACTCTCCCTGTTGTATTGTAATGGGTCACTCATTTAGATCTCCCAATTTGGGCTTGTGTTTTTAAAATTAGATGGCAGAAATAGCCGTCGTTAATATTTTTGTAATTCTAAATATCATTTTGAACTAATCGCCAATAATCACTAATTTTTTTCCTATTGGTATTTTATCCTAACCCCCCTTTTCCAACTAGCTAATTTTTAGACGGAGTCTGAAGTAAAATGAAATTTGTGCGCATTACCTCCATCACCCTTGGTTTATCATTACTGTTTACAAGTGCCCTAAACGCAAAAACCTTTGTATTTACTGCTATACCTGATCAGGATGAAAGCAAACTCAAAACTCGCTTCGAGAAAATCGGGACATATTTATCGAAACAACTTTCTATAAAAGTAAAATATATCCCTGTTAAATCATATTCTGCGGCTGTAACAGCATTTAGAAACAATCAAGTACAACTGGCATGGTTCGGCGGATTGTCAGGGGTACGAGCAAGAGCGCTTGTCCCCGGATCTGTTGCTATCGCCCAAGGAATCGAAGATCCAAATTTTAAAACCTATTTTATAGCTCATCATAGTACGGGACTAAAAAGAAGTTCAGATTTCCCAAAAAACATTTCTGGCAAGATATTCACATTTGGATCTAAAGGATCAACTTCTGGCCGGTTGATGCCTGAGTACCATATCCGAAAAAACTTCCAAAAAACTCCTGAACAGGTTTTTGAACGCGTTGGATTTAGCGGAAACCACTCACGTACGATAACGCTCGTCCAATCAGGCGCCTACCAGGTTGGAGCAACAAACTTCAAAGTTTGGAAAAGGGAATTAGCAGCGGGAAACATCGATACAAGTAAGGTTTCAGTAATTTGGGAAACTCCGGGTTACCCTGACTATAACTGGAGCATCCGAGGGGACGTGGATAAAAAGTATGGAACTGGTTTCATCGAAAAGGTTAGATCTGCTTTGCTCAATTTAAAGGATCCGGCTCTTTTGGCATCATTCCCCAGAAAAGGCTTCATTGCCGCTTCTAATAAGGATTTTGAACCAATTGTTTTGACCGGCAAAAAAATTGGATTAATCGACTAACTTAATATCCGGGCTATTGATTAAATGGAGAACGCTCTTTTTTCGCTTGAAAATTCCACCATCAAAATTAATGGGCATACGATACTGAGTGAATTTTCACTCAGTATCGAAAAAGGCGAAAAAATAGCTTTAGTTGGGCAGAGCGGCGCAGGAAAATCAACGCTGTTAACGCAGCTCTACCAACTTAGCGACTCCGAAGTAGCACTTGTCCCTCAAGAGCTTGGCTTGGTCCGGAATTTATCAGTCTTTCATAATATTTACATGGGGCGACTGAATCGTTACCAAATCTATTACAACATTTTAAATTTAATAAAACCCCTCAAAAAAGAGTTGGAAAAGGTACGGCCGATAGTCGAAAAACTTGGTTTAACAGATAAACTGTTTACCTCTGTTCAAGAACTTTCCGGCGGACAACAACAACGTACGGCGGTTGGGAGGGCCATATTTAGAAATTGCCCAGTGTTTTTTGGAGACGAGCCCGTATCTGCAGTCGACGAATATCAAGCTCACAAAGTATTATCTGCTATTGCTGAAGGCCACGAGACAATTATTTTATCCATGCATGATGTAGAACTCGCACTTCAATATTCGGATCGTGTAATAGGTTTGAAAAATGGGGTCAAAGTAATGGATCAATCCACCAGAGGCATGAAAGCGTCGGATCTTGGGGATCTCTACCAATAATCGTCCACTAAATATGACAATTCAACCTCGTCCCTTAGTTAGAGTAACTATGGGCTTCATGGCTGTCGCCGTCATATTTGGGCTTTATGCGGATATCGAGATCACAACTCTTAACCCCTGGGAAGAGATTACAAAAATGGCCATGGGTGCCGTTACCCCTAATTTTTTTGAAACAGATTATCTAATTTCGGCAATCATCAATACCATTGCATTCGCAATGTTAGGTGTTTCTGTTGGTAATTTGATAGGTTTCTTTCTAGCTCTAGCTTTTCACATACGACTTGTGCGCGTCGCATGTGCTTTTGTACGTGCCATTCATGAACTTTTCTGGGCCCTGATATTCATACAAATTTTTGGGTTATCAGCTTTAACCGGTATTCTGGCATTAGCAATTCCCTATTCTGGTATATTTGCAAAAGTTTATTCCGAGATTTTAGAAGAAGCGGACACAATTTCCCTAAATGCGATACCCAAGGGAACAAGCCATTTATCAGTGTTCATGTATGCCCGTTTACCCGATGCATGGGCGCACTTTAAGACCTATTCTTTATACCGTCTGGAATGTGGCCTCAGATCTAGTGCAGTCCTGGGATTTGTGGGATTGCCCACTCTCGGTTTTCATTTGGAAACGGCATTTGCAGAAGGCAATTACTCAGAAGCATCAGCCCTTCTGATAATATTTTTTATTATCATCGCGACTATTCGTAAATGGAGCCGAACCCAGTTGGTTCCAATTTACATTTTAGCATCTCTTATCGTAATTCCTTGGAATCTCTCAGACATTTCGCTTGTAAATATAATCCGGTTTTTTTCCAATGATATTCTGCCGCATCCAATTCGAGTGGCTCAGTCGATAGATGTAAATGTGTTGGTTGATCTTGGTATTTGGACAAAAACGTTATTTTTGGATCAAGCTTTACCCGGGATTATCGCAACAATTATTCTAACTCAAATTGCACTAGTTGGATCCGGCTTCCTTACATTAATAATGTTTCCCCTAATTTCTCCAAAATTTTTTGGTACCTTTGGACGCAGCATTGGACATGTTATTCTCGTAATAACACGATCAACACCTGAATATATACTTGCGCTAATATGTTTGCTCTTATGGGGGCCTTCAATGTTGCCCGCAATTGTTGCATTATCACTACACAATGGAGCAATAATAGGACATCTAATAGGACGTTTCACGGAAAACATGAATTTGCGACCGGACAGATCAAAAGGCATCAATCTATATGCCTATGATATATTGCCAAGAATATACCGGCAGTTTCTTGCTTTCCTGTTTTATCGATGGGAAGTAATCATGAGGGAGACAGCCATATTAGGTATTTTAGGCATCGCTACTTTAGGTTTTTATATCGATAGTGCATTTGCCGACTTACGGTATGATAAGGCTATGGTACTTATTATTCTAACGGCAGCGATGAATTTAGGAATTGACGTCTTATCACGCACTATTCGAAGCCGGCTAAGATTGCAAACCCGAATTAACGTAGTTTAAGTAATATTCTTGATTAGTTTAGCCCAAGATTCCTGTTCCCTTTCGGCAATAAATTTGGATTTTATGGAATTGCACTGTTTAGCGAGATTTTGAATAAACGCTTTATTTGTCTCAGCCTTCAAAATTACTTTTCTTAACTCTTTCGTATTCCCTACGGGGTAATAGCCGCTATAGTTTTTTCCCAGTAATCCGACATTACCGTCAATCTTAGAAGCTATCACCGGCACACCTGCAACTACCGCCTCTGAAATAACATTTGCACCACCTTCAGCCCTAGAACTAATTACCATCAGATGTGAACGTTTTAATTCCTGCCGAACTTGCCAACCTGCAACTTCTCCTTTCCAAACATACCTTGGGTTTTGCTTCATTTCCCTAATAGCCCTTGCAGCAGATCTCCCGTCATGCGCCATACCTAGATGTGTAACTTTAATCTTGGATTGGTTTGGCACTGTACGCACCGCCAAGGCTGTTCGCATTGGATCCTTAATCTCGCGCAAATGACTGACAACACATATGTTAAAATTGCGGTTAGATAATCTCCGAGGTCCAGTGAGCGGCTTTGCAGATTGAAAAATAACGTGCAACTTTGATTGTAGTGAAATTGGGGTTATGTCCTTAACCAAATTATGCAAACAAACCATTGCATCTGCCAACTCCATCGACTTAAGCGTGGGCTTTGGGTGAGTATGTATGAACTCGTTTATATCTGTTCCTGCGAGACATACCACTAAAGGTTTATCAGGGTAGAGAGCTTTAAAACGTTCAATGGATTTGGCACTGCGCCATGCGTGAATGGCGACCATCATATCTGCTGGACGATCATCATAATTCGTGATTGTTGAGACACTATGGCCTAAACTTCGAAAAATACGTGCCCAGCGGTTAGCTGTAGTACGATTTCCGGATTTAGATGTTTGGCCGGACGGTGTAACTTGGATAATTCTCATGATTTTCACGAATAAGTAATTCAAGGCTAATTTTATGACTGCAATTGTCTCAACTAATTATTTATCAGAGTTACTCGAAGATGCCCACTCAAGGACACTAGAGTTGTTAGAGGGCTTGAATGACGAGCAACTCATGGGGCCTAAATTACCGACGGTAAATCCACTACTTTGGGAAATTGGCCATGTCGCATGGTTTTCCGAACAATTCGTACTTCGTAAGTTGCATAACTATCCAGCATCCAGGCCGGAATTGGATAATATCTATGACTCGATCGCAATTGAACACCCTACAAGGTGGGATTTACCCCTCCTAAATCTGGGTGAATGCCTTACTTATATTGATCAAATCAAAGATAAACTTTGCTCCAGGCTAAAAGATGGTGATGCTACCGAGGCTGATAGCTTTATATATCAGTTTGCAACATTTCATCAGGATATGCACAACGAGGCCTACACTTATAGCCGCCAGACACTGGGATATCCAACACCTGCCTTTTCAGTCTCAAAGGATTTGAACCTAAACAACGACGATTTTGGTCCCTATCCCGGCGATGCCCAAATTCCTGGAGGTAAATTTTTTTTGGGCGCCTCTCATAATGCTGAATTTTTGTTTGATAATGAAAAATGGGCTCACGAAGTTATGGCCTATCCTTTCCAAATTTCGAAAGCTCCCGTGACCAACGAAGAGTTTGCCGCGTTTGTGAAAGATGATGGGTATAAGCGGAGAGATCTATGGCCTGACATCGGTTGGACCTGGCTTAACGAGGAAGGTGCCGTGTCTCCTCCCCATTGGGTACCTGATGGCCAAGATAAATGGATGATGAAACGCTTCGACCAACTTATTAACTTACCACCTTATGAACCTGTCATACATGTCAACTGGTATGAAGCCAGTGCCTATTGTAGTTGGGCCAACCGCCGCCTACCGACAGAAATAGAATGGGAAATAGCAGCCTCCATGGAACCAGATGGCAGTGGAAAGTCACTGGGTGATTCCAAACGGATATATCCCTGGGGAAATAACAAAAATACTATAAACAGGGCAAATTTGGATGGTCGAGGTATGGGTTGCGTGGATGTAGCCGCCTTTGCGGATGGTGATAGCGCTTTCGGATGTCGCCAGATGCTTGGAAATATATGGGAGTGGACCAACTCCACCTTTGAACCCTACCCTGGCTTCGTTGCTGATGCTTACAAAGAATACTCCGAACCGATCTTCTATACCCGAAAGGTGCTCAAAGGCGGCGCATGGGCAACACGCAGTCGAATGATCAATAATTCGCACCGAAACTTTTTTACTCATGATAGGCGCGACATATTGGCTGGGTTCAGAACCTGTGCAATTCCGGACTGGATTTAAGGGATGATTATTCCTAAACTTCAAGTTGCATTCAAGAAACTGATAAGTAACTTCTTGGAGACCCAAAACAAATGATGACACCTTTGTCGGCATTAGATCGGGTCGTGCGGCTCCACGGTAATCGTCCGGCAATTATTGACCAAGAACAAATCTTTACCTGGTCAGAACACATTTATCGTATCAGCCGTATCGCAGGTTTTTTATTAAAACTAGGTGTCGGGCCTGGTGATCGTTTCGGCATTATTTGCGAAAACTCATTTCGTTATACTGAGCTCCTACATGCTGGATATTGGGGTGGGGCTACCCCCGTTCCCATCAATCATCGCCTAGCCCCACCCGAAATCCTTCATATTTTAGAAGATGCCGAATGCGTTCTTTTGGCCCTCGGGAAAGAATTTTTATCTCTTTTGGAAGCTGCGGAAATGGCTCCATGGGGTGAAAGATTTTTTTATATTGGTCCAAATGAAGAAAGCTTGCAGCGACCACAATTCGAAAAATTACTCACGACCGCCGATACAGCGGAACAATATCACGCAGATGAAGATGACCTGGCGCTTCTATTGTATACTGGTGGTACCACTGGCCAAAGTAAAGGTGTACAACTCAGCCACCGCAATATTGTTGCGAACGGGATGCAGATGGCTATCGCTATGAAGGCAGATAAAACAGATATTTACCTTCATGCCGCGCCCATGTTCCATGCTGCGGATTTGCTCTGCACGGCTTTTACCTTAACAGGTGCGGCACACTCTTATTTGCCCGTCTTTTCACCGTCTAAAACGCTAGAGTTAATTCAACAATATAAAATTACTGTCACGATGATGGCGCCTACTATGATCATTATGTGCCTGACCGACAGCAGTTTCGGAAATTATGACACCTCTAGAATGAGAATGATGCTTTATGGATCTTCACCTATGGCAGCGGAATGGGTTCAAAAGTCTATAGAAGGATTTCAAGATACAGAAATCGTGCAAGGATATGGTCTTACAGAGACTTCGCCAATTTTGACATTCCTTGATTGGGAAGACCATAAGGGAGCTATGGAAACAGGAAATACCAAAATTCTCAGGGCTGCGGGAAGGCCAGTCATTGGCCTAGATATGCGTATCACTGATGATAACGGTGATGAGGTTCCTTTAGGGGAAGCTGGTGAGGTTACAGTCAAAGGACCTCAGGTCTCTATAGGCTATCTAAATAGACCCGATGAGAATGCAAAATCCTTCAGGAATGGGTGGTTCCATACCGGTGATATCGGGCGTATGGATGAAGAAGGCATAATGTATTTGTTAGACCGCAAAAAAGATATGATCGTTTCTGGCGGTGAGAATATTTATACTTCTGATGTTGAGGCAGCCTTGTACCAGCACCCCGATGTTCAGGAATGTGCGGTAATCGGCGTTCCGGACGAGAAGTTTGGTGAGGCGTTATTTGCGGTCATCGTAACCTCACCCGGGAGTATCCTCACACAAACTGAAGTCATAAATCATTGTCGCGACCGGATTGGAGGATTTAAAATCCCACGACAAATGGATTTTGTGAAAGAAATGCCCAAGAGCGCTATGGGCAAAATCCTTAAAAATGAACTCCGTCGTATTTACGGCTCAAACATAGATTAGCAAATAAAAAAACATACATATTTGTAAAACGTAAATAGTGCACTAAATTCAGGTAAATAAAGACAAACACCTATATCGTTGGATAAAATGTTAACGGAAAAACAAGAGGCAAATATTTGTGAGTTTGATAATAGCTATTCACGGTTGCCAGGGCATTTTTTTGCCAGGCTTATGCCTACGACAGTTACTAGCCCCACTCTTATAAAACTTAATTCTGAACTAGCTAAAGGGCTGGGAATTGACCCTGAGGAACTGAACGGAGAAGAATGGGCAGCTATTTTCTCAGGAAATCGAGTTCCCCCTGGAGCAGATCCTATAGCTTTAGCTTACGCTGGACATCAATTTGGTCACTTTGTTCCACAGTTAGGTGATGGCCGTGCCTTATTAATTGGAGAGGTGAAAGATGCAGCAGGAAACCGTAGAGATATCCAACTCAAGGGTTCAGGAATAACGCCGTTTTCAAGACAGGGGGATGGAAGAGCAGCACTAGGTCCGGTTCTCCGAGAGTATCTTGTCAGCGAAGCAATGCACGCCCTTGGCGTCCCAACGACGCGGGCACTAGCAGCCGTAACAACCGGAGAGCCTGTTTACCGAGAAACGGTTTTGCCTGGTGCTGTCTTAACCCGTGTCGCCTCAAGTCATGTGCGTGTTGGTACGTTCCAGTACTTTGCTGCAAGAGGCGACTACGATGCTGTTAAGCAACTCGCCGATTATGTGATCAATCGGCATTATCCGAATTTAAAAAATTCGGAACACCTCTATACTTCACTTCTCCAGGCGGTAACTAATAGGCAAGCAAAACTAGTCGCCCAGTGGATGCGTATTGGTTTTATTCATGGCGTTATGAACACCGATAATATGTCAATCTCAGGCGAAACAATAGATTTTGGGCCTTGTGCTTTTATGGATAAATATGACCCAGATACGGTTTTCAGCTCTATAGATAATTTTGGACGTTACGCTTATTCAAATCAGCCCCAAATCGCTCAGTGGAACATTATGCAGTTCGCACAAACTCTTCTGCCGGTCATCGACCCCACAATGGAAAGAGCAACAAAAATAGCTCGCGATATTATAGAGGAGTTTCCAGAACGTTATAAAGATTATTGGCTTACATATATGCGCCGCAAAATTGGTCTGCTAGGATCCGAAGAAAAAGATCTAAACCTGATACAAACGTTGCTTGATTTGATGCATCAGGATGGTGCTGATTTTACTCTAACATTTCGTGCATTATGTGATGAGCCACTGAGTGGAACGGGTGCCAGCAATGTCCGTGGCTTGTTTAGAAACTCAAACCTTTTTGATAATTGGACCCTGGATTGGCATTCTCGATTAGGTCGTGAAAATGTTCCTCCTGAAATCTGCTCAGATTTGATGCGTCGAAACAACCCAAATTTCATACCCAGGAATCATCTTGTAGAAAATACACTGACTGCAGCTATTGAAGAAGGTAATTTTGAACCGTTTGAAGAACTTTTCAACGTTCTGATGACCCCCTACTCTGGGGATAATGGGCTGTCCAAATTCACTAAACCACCAGAACCTAGTAATGAAATCTACCAGACATTTTGTGGAACTTAAGCGAGATCAATCCGTAAAAAGCTCTCGTCAAATTGACCAACCACCATCCTCGACCTAGGGCGACAAAACAAAATAAACTCCGAAAAAATCTTATGAAATATCGAAGGAACCTGCTGCAAACCTGATTTTTAAGTCAACCCCACCCTCATTAATTTTCCAGGGCCATATTTTATAAGCCCGCAGTCCACTTCGATGAAAAGGATCTTGGTTCGCTATTTCTTTGGCTTCGTCCAGGGTTCCCGCTTTGACAATGATCAAGCCAATACCAGCCATCTAGCCAT
>ENA-UPTF01002673-UPTF01002673.1-marine-metagenome-genome-assembly--contig:-NODE-2673-length-10151-cov-2.859440_pt1 | contig 10151 bp, 8 predicted proteins | sample MGYA00238166_ERZ767019 | MGnify/ENA primary metagenome ERZ767019 (study PRJEB28930, sample SAMN06266391) | marine metagenome | isolation source: Sea water from 250 m depth | place: Atlantic Ocean | study... | reverse complement strand
AAAAATGGTGCGCTCGAAAGGACTCGAACCTTCACGCCTTTTGGGCACAACCACCTCAAGGTTGCGTGTCTACCAATTCCACCACGAGCGCATCTCGGGCCGGTGAACATGGCTGAATCATGGCCCGATTGACAAGCGGTTTCTGCGGCGACACAGGTGCCTGGCGTTTTCCATTGATTGGTCGGTCGGCTTGGCCTTGAATCCACGCCTTGACTGCTCAACGATTTCAGCTTGGCCAAGCGATTGGCTTGCTCGCTGCCGTGCTACTTGCGCTTGGCTCCACCGGTTGCCGTATTGCACGGCCGGGCGCTTATCCTATTGGCTTATACTCGGTGGGCAGCGAGACGAATCTCGCCGAGATTGCTGATGCCGGTTTCAACTTAGTCGCCGGCCCAGCCAAGGGCGGGTTTCTCGATGTGGCCAAGGCCAATGGCATCGGTGTACTGGCCTCGCCAGGTTCAAGTGCCGGGGAACATTTCAATGCAGCCAAGGTTCGCTCGACAGTGGCCAAGTTCGACCGGCATCCGGCGTTGTGGTCGTGGTATTTGATTGATGAACCGGATATGCAACGTGTATCCCCAGAGAGGGTGGAGGCAGCACATCGAGTGGTGAAACGAGCGGGGGCGTCGAAGCCAACAAGTCTGGTACTGTTCCGGGGCGATGAGGCTCAATGGTACGGTAACATTGCGGACATCACGATGATCGATCGTTACCCGGTGCCGTGGCTGCCATTGGCCAATTTCTCTCAGCACATTCACAAGGCGCGCTTGGCGACCAATGCGGAGCGGCCGTTAATCGCTGTGATTCAGTCGTTCGATTGGACGGGGCACCAGAGTGTGCTGCCGGGCGAGGAGAATCTGCGGCCGCCGACGGAGCGTGAACTGCGCAGCATGACTTACAGCGCGCTGGCTCGTGGCGCGAACGGGATTTTTTACTTCAGCTACGCTGACATGCGGCTGAAGGAGCGGAAGTATCCGGAACTCTGGGAGGCGTTAAAGCGGGTAGTGAAGGAAGTTCGGCAGCGCGAGGTGTTATTTGCTGCTGAGCATGTGTGGTGGCCGAAGGCGCATCATTTTGAAAATCAGGACACGCGCTTCAACGCCGCGCTCGAGGCTAGTGTGCAATCGGTATTGCTACGGGTGAAGCGCGGCGACGGGTTGCTGCCACCCGGTCATTACATCCTCGCAGTAAACACCACGCCGTTGCCGCACACGTACCGTTTTCGGTTGCCGTGGCGGGCCGGCGGCCAAGTGCCGGTGCTGGAGGAGGGACGCCACGCTACGACTGATGGCTCATGGGTTGTGGATCAGTTCGTCCCGTTTGCCGTGCACGTGTACGGGCCGCTGCCGGCCGGCGATTGAGCATAGTTATTTTCTGCCAGTCAGTTTTTTGACCTTAGCCTCGAGTTGGCCGAGGTCGACCGATTTGGCATCGCCGGGGAATTTCTCATCGGCCACCCACCAGTCCTCGGTGAACGATGCCTTTGCGCCGGGCTTGAGAATTTCCTGCGGGCCGATCGGCTCTAGTTCGCACATCGGGCCGTCGGGATACCAAATGGATAGGGTCAGTCCGGCCATTTCGTTGTACGGCCGCTTGGGGTATGTGGGCCAGCCCTTGACGAACAACAGGTCGTTGCGCATCAGGTACGCCATCCAGCCGGCTTTGCTGTCGAAGCCGAGCTTGGGCATGCGCGGTGGACCTTCGACGAGCACGTAGCCGTCGCGTTGGCTTATTTTTTCGTCCTCGGGTAGGAAGTTGACCGTTGTGCCGTTCTCGTAAATCACGTGCTTGCGCGGCATGCGGCTGTACTCGGTGACTGGCACGACACAGATGCCCTGCCCGTGCACAAATGTCCGGCACCAGTAGCAAACCTGGCTGGTTTTGTCCGAGACATTGATGACGGTCTGTTTGATGCGTAGGTGCGTGCCCTTGGCGGCGAGCTTGAACTCCCGCACTATCTGGAAACCGCTCGCTTTGTCTCTGCCGCTGGTGAACTTAGCCGAGCGCGCGCCGGTGATTTTGCCGGAGTACGGACCGCTCCAGAGCAGGTCGTGTCGCGGCAATACCCGTTCCGGCCCGATATCAAACCGCCCTGCGCTCGAGCCACCTTTGCCCTGGCTGTCCGACTCGCTTAGGTAGAGCGCATTCACGCCATTCACTTCATAAGATAACACTCGTCCGCCGGCTGGCACGAGCACCACACGGGTGGTTTTGTTTATCAGCTCGATGCAGTTTTCGTAGCCGAACGCCTTGACGACTTTCGCGCCCTTGGCGGCGGTCACGGTGCCTTTGGCCAAGCCCAAGCCCAATCCCAGCGCGAAGAGGCTCTTGGAAAACATCAATGGTTTCATCGGCGCAAACATTAACCGCACGACGTATTATGGACAAGCCCCGGCCGCTGCTTGGCCAAGTGTAATGCGCAATGACTTGCATTGATCCGTTGCCGGGTGAAAAGTTTTCCTCCGTGAAAATTTTAGTAGCTCTTGGCTTATTGTTTGGGGTCCTTGTTGCTGGGCTTGGACAAGCGCAAGCCGGGCCGTGGCTGTTCACCACCGACGAAAAAAAGTCGAAGATCGATCTCAAAGTGACACTGGATTTGGGTATCACCAAGGAGTCTGACAGCGACTCGACCAAGGTCGAGGGAACAATGATCGCTGAACTCACTCCCGACGCGCCGCCAGTCGATACCATCCACATAACCAGCGGCGATTTCCGATCGACAAAGTCCAAGCTGCGACTCAGCTACTCATTAGGACCGTTTGGTTTGTTAGGCAATGCCAAGTTCAGCATGAGCGATCTGAGCATCCGGATCGACCCCGGGGACGCCGGGGAGGATGCTGAACTGGACGAGGAGGGCAACTTCACTCAGGAGGATAATACCCCCACTCTAAGCGGCCTCGTGACGTATGACGTCAACGCCCTCGGGAACGAGAGCCAGGGAGAGATAGACTTTTCCGATCCCGAGCAATTTCCCGAGGATCAGCAGGCGGATGCGTTCAATATCGAGGGTCAGTTGACTTGGGACGGCGACCAGCCAGTGCTGAAATTTGACTTTGAGATTGAGCAGGAAGTGGAGACCGAGGAATTTGAGGGGATCACCGTGTTGGTTCTAGCCAGCGGGACATTAGTCGCCCGCGGTGAAAGACTTGCCGGGCCGCCGCTGCTGGCGATCGCGCCGGCTGGGGACGGCCAACTTCGCCTCGTCTGGGAGGCCGGTGCCTACATCCTCGAGGCCGCCGCCGAGCCGACTTTCGCTGAGCCGGAAACGATCGAACTTGCCGATGGCCAAGCGGAGCACATCATCAAGCCAAGCGCCGATCATCCGCATCGTTTCTTTCGCCTCCGCTGGCAATAGCCTTTGGCAGCGCTTGCGCTTGGCTAAGCGGAACGCAACACTCGCCGAGTGAGTTTTGTAACCCACCTCGAGTGCGCCGACTGTGCAAGGAAGTACCCTTCCGGGCAGCCGCATAACCTCTGCACTGACTGCCACCGGCCGCTTTGGGTGTGCTACGACCTCGAACGGTTACGAGAGCAGTACCCGGTCGAGTCACTCGCTGGCCGACCAAGCGACCTGTGGCGTTACCGCGAACTATTACCTTACGCCGATGCGGCCAACGTCGTGTCACTCGGCGAAACCGCCACGCCAATTCTCTCCGCATCACGGCTTGGCTCGGAGCTGGGCATGACCCATTTGCAAATCAAGGACGAGAGCCGTCTACCCACCGGCAGCTTCAAGGCGCGTGGCATGGCGATGGCGATTACCATGGCCAATGAGTTGGGCATACGGCGCGTGGCCTGTCCTACAGCCGGAAACGCCGGGGGAGCGATGGCCGCCTATGCGTCGCGGGCCGGGATGGAGTCGTTTGTGTTCATGCCGGACGACACGCCGATGATCAACCTGAAGGAAACGCATCTCGCCGGCGCACAGGTATTTCGCGTGAACGGTTTGATCAACGACTGCGGCCGCCTCGTCGGCGAAGGCCGCGAGCCAATGGGCTGGTTCGACCTCTCGACACTCAAGGAGCCGTATCGCATTGAGGGCAAAAAAACGATGGGCCTCGAATTGGCCGAGCAGCTTGGCTGGCAACTGCCAGATGTCATCCTGTACCCGACCGGCGGCGGCACCGGGTTGATTGGCATGTGGAAGGCGTTTGCCGAGCTTGAGGCCATCGGCTGGCTGCCAAGTGGCAAACGGCCACGCATGATCGCCTGTCAAAGTGAAGGTTGCGCCCCAATCGTTCGGGCATTCGAGGCCGGAGAAAAACACGCGCCGCCTTTTGAGAACGCCCACACCGAGGCCAGCGGACTTCGTGTGCCGGTGGCGGTCGGCGATTTCATGATTCTCAATGCTGTCCGAGAGAGTGGCGGCTGCGCGGTGACTGCACCCGAAAGTTGCATCTCCGTTTGGATGGAGCGCCTAGCCAAGCTTGAAGGACTGGCCATTTGCCCAGAGACGGCCATTTGCATGGGTGCTCTCGACCAACTGCTTGCCAACGGTGCCATTCAGCCGGGCGAGCGCGTGCTCGTCTTCAACACCGGCGGCGCCATGAAATACCCCGATCTCATCGAGGAACCCGTCCGCTGCCTCAAACCTGGCCAAGCGCCCGACTGGCAGGCCATCGCCGGGGATTGAATCGTGTGGCGATACCGGGTATCCAGAGTTCCAGCTACTTGAAACGAGTTTCAATAGAATGAAAACACTTCGCACGGTTATCCTTAGTGGTTTGGTTTTGGCCGCTGGCTGCGCAACCTCCCAGGACAAAAACTTGGCCAAGAGCATGGCGACTCCGCCAAGCGACAAGGGGCCTCGGCTGATTCAGGCCGGGCCGATGATCGGGCATGTCGGCCCGCACGAGGCGAGGGTTTGGATTCGCACCAAGCTCGGCTCCTCTCTCAAGGCCTCGGCTGTCCAGGGCAGCAAGGCACGCAACCGTTATTCTGTCGAGGACTTGGGCAACGGCTTTTCAGTGATTCACTATTCCCTACTGGCACCGGCTACTGACACGCAAGTGATGCTGGCCGTTGAGCGCGCTGGCAGTGCCACCGAGACGGAGACGGTTGTTTTCCGCACAGCATCGACTCCCTCGAAAACTGGCAAGGTGCGGATTGCCTTTGGCTCCTGCAGCAAGGTGTCGCAGTTCAACAGCGGCCCGATCTACAAGACGATCGCCAAAGAGCGGCCGGACATGGCGTTGTTCATCGGCGACAACTCCTATTTCATCGTTGGAAACGGCAGCGACAAGCATTTCAACACTACCGGCCCCGTTGGCGACTGGACTTCGCCTGAGGCGATGACGGCGCGCCATCTCGTCACGCGCATGCACCCGGACTTGCAGGCGATGTTCCGTTCCGTGCCAAGTTATGCAGTGTGGGACGACCATGACTACGGCCCAGACAACGCCGACCGAACATTCGATCTGCGTGAGGAAGCGACGACGGCTTTCCGCCAAATGTGGGCCAACCCCGCCTACGGCACCGACGGCGTCCCTGGCATTTTCTGCTCGTTCCGCAATGGCCCGGTCGAGGTCTTTTTGATGGACGACCGCTACTACAAATATTCGCCGCAGAAACACAAGGACACCACGATGGCAACCGGCGAAATATGGGGCAGGGCGCAGACCGACTGGCTGCTTGCCGGCCTGAAGCAGTCGACTGCTCCGGTCAAGCTCATCGCCAATGGAACGCAGGTTGTCACCCGAAGTACCGGAGGAGAGGGGCATCGGCGGGAGGCGCAGAATGAGTTGCATCGGCTGATTGCGCACATCGAAAAACACCGCATCGATGGCGTTATTTTCCTTAGCGGCGACCGGCATTACAGCGAGTTGCACTTTGAGACACGCGACGGCCACCCACCGCTTCTCGAGTTCACCAGCTCGCCGCTGCAACAGGACCAGAAGGTTGGACCACTCCAGAACCGTCCCAACACGTTTCGACTTTGGGGGCTCAAGGGAAACAGCTTCGGCCTGGTGACCGTAGACATTCCCGAGGAGGGCCAGGGAGTCGTGCGGCTAGAGGTGCGCACGGAGAACAACACCGTGCCGGTGATCGAGAACACCCGTTGCTCTTCGGCCTGGCAGCTCAGTGATTTGCAGTATTGAACCTCTTTAGTCTCATCGGCATCGGGCTTGGTTGCCTGACTGTCCTGCTGACGCAGCCGCTTGGCCAAGCGGCAAAGGTTGTGGCCAAGCCGAATGTGTTGTTCATCGCTGTTGACGATCTCAACGACTGGGCCGGTGTGCTTGGCGGGCATCCGCAGGCGCGGACGCCTAACATGGATCGCCTTGCCAAGCGTGGTCTGTTGTTCACCAAGGCCTACTGTTCCGCGCCGGGCTGCAACGCCTCGCGCTCAAGTTTGCTCACCGGCCTGAGGCCATCGACTACCGGCATTTACGCCAATGCCCACGACTGGCGGCAGGCACCTAGGCTAAAGGGCGCAGTCACGCTACCGCGGCATTACAGGAACAACGGCTATCTTACGCTTGGCACAGGCAAGCTGTTTCACGCCCACACGTTCTTCAGCAAAAAGAACCTCAGCGGCTATCCTGACCCCGGGGCGTGGGCCGACTACTTTCCGTCCAAGACCCAGCAGATGCCAGAGGAAGCCGTGCCGGAAAATTGGCCGGTCAACAGCAGTCGAAAATTTTACGGCGGTCACTTCGACTGGTCGCCGCTCCAGTCTTCCAACGCCGAGATGGCTGACGCCAAGGTCGTCTCGTGGGCTGCGCAGCAACTGGCCAAGCAGCATGATCAGCCGGTGTTTTTGTCGGTCGGCATCTACCGGCCGCATGTGCCTTGGTACGTGCCACAGAACTATTTCGACCGATTTCCGCTCGACGAAATCCAGTTGCCCAGGCATTTGCCGGACGACCTCGATGACCTCCCCGCCGCTGGTCAGGCGATGGCCAAGCGCCACTGGCACAAATGGATCACCGAAAACGGCCAGTGGAATAAGGCGGTTCAGGGCTACCTCGCTTCTCTTTCCTTCGCCGACGACATGGTGGGTGAACTGCTCGTCGCTCTCGACAACGGCCCGATGGCGGGGGACACGCTAATCGTTTTTTGGGGTGACCACGGCTATCACCTCGGTGAGAAGAAAAACTGGGAAAAGTTTGCGCTGTGGGAGGACACGACCCACGTGCCGCTCATCATAATCGATCCGCGCCGTACCAAGCCTGGCACCCGCTGCGAGTCACCGGTGAGCCTGCTCGACCTTTATCCGACGCTGGTTGAGTTGTGTGGACTCGATCCGACGCCGCAGACGCTCGAGGGCCGAAGCTTGGTCAAGCATTTGGCTGAGCCGAATGCAAAAACCAGGCGCGTCGCCGTCACCACGCAGGGCAAGGGTAACCATGCCGTGCGCTCAAGCCGTTACCGCTATATTCGCTACGCCGATGGCAGCGAGGAGTTGTATGACCACAAAACCGATCCGCACGAGTGGCACAACCTCGTCGGTGACCCAAGCTTGGTCAGGGTGAAGTTGCGCCTGGCCAAGCGGCTGCCCGGCGTCAACGCCGATCCGATCCAGATTAAGCCAAGGCCATGAAACGAAGATTCCTATTCTCTCTGTTGACATCGGCATTGCTGCTGCAGGGTTGCACGACACTTGAGCGCCTGACCGGGCAGTCGGCCACGCTTGGCCCGGCCAAGGGTTCGCTGATCATCGTCGGTGGCGGCGGGATGCCGAAGGTGATATTTGACCGGTTTTTCCAGGCGGCCGGCGGTCGTGATGCGAAGCTCGTCGTCGTGCCGACCGCCGGCTCCGGTGCTGAGTACGATGAATCGACGAGTTCGGTGAAGATGTTCAAAAAGGCGGGAGCGACGAATGTGCATCTGCTGCACACGCGAGATCCAAAGATGGCCGACAGCGACGAGTTTATCGCCATCCTGCGTGATGCCAGGGCCGTGTGGTTCGGTGGCGGACGGCAGTGGCGCCTGGCCGATGCCTACCTCGGCACAAAAACGGAGGTGGCATTTAACGACGTACTCAAGCGGGGTGGGGTGATCGGCGGCAGCTCCGCAGGTGCGACAATCCAGGGCTCGTACCTTGTTCGCGGTGCGCCGGAGGGGAACCAAATCATGATGTCGCCCGGTCACGAGAAGGGTTTTGGCTTTGTTCGCCGGTCTGCGATCGACCAGCATTTGCTGGCGCGCGAGCGGGAGAACGACATGCTGCCTGTGATTCGTAAACATCCTCATCTGCTCGGCATCGGCATCGACGAATCGACCGCTCTTCACGTGCGCGGCAACACCGCCGAGGTCATTGGCAAAAGCAAGGTGCTCTTTTATGACATCGCGCTGGAAAAAACAGTCGGCAAAAAATTCTACACGACACTCGATCCTGGTGACCGCTACGACCTCAAGTTCCGCCGCAAACTCTCCGTCAAGTAGAGCGTTGTCGAGATTCCCGCTTTACCTAACCGGCCGTGCCCCGGATGATGCGCGCGTTTTATGAACATTCGTTTGCACGACGGCCCGTTGGCCAAGTTGGAAACCGACGCGCTGGCCTGGCCGCTGGCCAATGGCCCATCGCTTGGACAGGCGGCCGATCAGCAGGTTGCGGCCCTGCGCGAGTCCGGCGAAGTGCGCGGCAAGCCGAGCGAGTTGACCCTCCTTCACGAGCCGAAAGGGCTGCAAAGCCGGCGGCTGATGCTGATGGGCGTCGGCGATTCGTTCGACACGACGCAGGCGTTTTGCATGGCTGGCCAGGCGGTGCGCGCAGCTCAGAAACGCTGTTTCAAGCGTCTGGCCATCGCGTTGCCGGATGGTGACTTGGTGCGTGCCGCAACGGAGGGTTGCGTGTACGGCAGTTACGAACAGCCCAAGTACAAGAGTGACGATTCCAATTCGCCGCTGGAGGAAATCTTGATCGTTGTGCCGGGCGCTGACTCGGCGGCGTTCGATGCCGGGCGGATCGTTGGCGAGTCGGTGAATCTGACGCGGCGACTGGTCGACACACCGGCCAACGACCTTGGTCCGGTGGAGTTCGCCGAGTTGGCCGAGTCGATGGGCAAGGCGGCCGGGCTGGAGGTCGAGGTGCTCGATGAGTCCGCGCTGGAGGCACTTGGTGCCGGTTCGCTCCTGAGCGTGGCCAAGGGATCTGCGCGGCCGCCGCGACTCGTTCGCCTGGCTTGGAGCCCCAGCGACGTTGCCAGCGACTCGCACCTGTTTCTCGTTGGGAAGGGCGTCACGTTCGACACAGGTGGCCTTTCGCTCAAGCCGGCCAAGTCGATGGAGAAAATGAAGTACGATATGGCGGGCGCGGCGACGATGCTCGGGGCGATCACGGCGATTGCGCGGCTAGGCATCCGACAGCGGGTGAGCTGCCTGCTTGGCTTGGTGGAAAATATGCCGGGCAGCTCGGCGACGCGTCCCGGCGACATCGTTCAGGCGATGAACGGCAAGACGATCGAGGTGATCAACACCGACGCCGAGGGCCGGTTGGTGCTTGCTGATGCGCTGACGTACGCGGTGCGGCTTGGAGCCACGCACCTGGTCGATGCAGCGACGCTGACAGGCGCGGTGAGTGTGGCGCTGGGCTCTGTGAACATCGGCCTGCTCAGCAACGACGACTCACTGAGCGATTACTTGAAGGCAACCGGTAGAACAATTGGCGAACATTTTTGGCCACTGCCGATGAATGACGAGTACCTTGAGCCGATGAAGGGCGACTTGTCCGATTTGCGAAATGCCGGCAACGACCGCAAGGCCGGTACGATCACAGCGGCCAAGTTCCTCGAGCAATTCGTGGACGGCACACCTTGGGCACACCTCGACATCGCCGGCACGGCCAACCTCGACAAGGGCCTGCCGAACGCGCCGAAGGGTGCCTCGGGTATCGCGGTTCGTACGCTGGTACGAGCCGTGGAAAACTGGCCGAGAAAGGGCGCCAAATGATTTCCGCAACCGAAGCACTCGAACGCCTGCGGGTAGGCAACTCGCGGTTCGTGTCGGGCGGACAACTAATGGGGTCGTTCGCTAACCCGAAACGTCGGAGCGAGCTAAAGTCCGGCCAGGAGCCATTCGCCATTATCCTTGGTTGTTCCGACTCGCGTGTGCCAGCAGAGATCGTGTTCGACTTCAGCCTCGGCCATCTGTTTGTGATTCGCGTAGCCGGCAACATTGTGGCGCCGTCACAGGTTGGTAGTATCGAG
>ENA-UPTF01002672-UPTF01002672.1-marine-metagenome-genome-assembly--contig:-NODE-2672-length-10154-cov-3.747643_pt1 | contig 10154 bp, 7 predicted proteins | sample MGYA00238166_ERZ767019 | MGnify/ENA primary metagenome ERZ767019 (study PRJEB28930, sample SAMN06266391) | marine metagenome | isolation source: Sea water from 250 m depth | place: Atlantic Ocean | study... | reverse complement strand
CAAGCATCAGATTGGTTCGGATCTTGAGGATCTAACGATGCTCTGGCAGGTAGGACATAAGGGACGCGCCAAAGCCCATAAAGCAAAGGTTTTGCGCTGGTCTGACCCTGCATGTATACCATCGACCGTTGGTGTCACAGGAACCAAACGTGCCCTAACGCTCAACTCGATACTCAGAATCAACCAATCGAGAGAGGGACATCTAGTACTGCCAGAAAAAGTGACTGTACCAAGATCCGAATGGCGCGTTGAGTCTCCTCTGGAGTTCTTCGTCGACTTCGAAACACTGAGCGATCTAGATGATGATTTCTCTGCTATCCCAGAGAAGGGTGGTCTACCACTGATCTTTATGATCGGATGTGGCCACATAGAGGATGGTAAATGGCTATGGTCGGAATTCACGGTCGATTCGCTAACCGAGCCATGCGAGGCCGCAGTCATCGACGCGTGGTTTAACCATATGGAGGACATCAGACGGCGGATTGACCCACACGGTAACGATCCATTGGTGTTCCACTGGTCGCATGCCGAGCAGTCAACCTTGGATACTGCATTCAATTCAGCTCGTAAAAGACACTCATCGAAGAGATGGCCACACCCACGCTGGTACGACTTCCTGGAGCTTGTGGTCCGAGAAGCACCAGTAGTTATACGAGGAACATTCGGATTTGGCCTCAAGTCGATTGCCGGAGCAATGTATCACCATGGCCTGATAAGCACCCAATGGCCACCAGGCCCTTCGGATGGGTTAAGCTCCATGATTGGTGCCTGGTGGAGTGCGTCTCAGGCCCGTAAACTGAATTGCCCCCTGCGGGAAATACAGCTAATTCAGCAAATCCAGCGATACAACGAAGCGGATTGTAAAGTCATGATGGAAATCATCGAATATCTCAGAAAAAACCATTAGGAATGCCCATAGATTTGGGGACTACATGATTTCCTAGTAATATAGCGAAAAATCATCGATGCGAAGGATCTTGTTATGACAACTCAAACCGCAACGTATAGACCACCAGTGAGAGGTATGACTCACATGGTTTCAGCTGGGCATTATTTGGCGGCCTCAGCAGGCTATCGAATACTGGAACAAGGAGGGAATGCCATAGATGCCGGCGTAGCATCTGGCATTGTTATAAATGTAACTCTCCCAAACGCTACTAATTTTGGAGGTGTTGCTCCAATAATGGTTTACATGGCTGACACTGATGAAACAAAAACCATTAGTGGATTGGGGAGATGGCCCAAAAAGACTTCTATAGATTCATTTGATAATGATATCCCCAAAGGAATTGATCGAACGATCGTTCCTTCCGCTCCAGACGCTTGGCTAACCGCACTGGCTGAATATGGAACAATGTCGCTACAGCAAGTTCTTCAACCTGCCCTGGAATTGGCTCAAGATGGCTTTCCAATATCCAACACAGCGGCCAGTCTCTTGCAAAAGCTTTCTGCCACAGTAGACAAAGATGCCCCAGAATGGAAATCAACTTTTGATCTATTCGCTCCCGAAGGAAAAATTCTCGAGGAAGGAGAGATATTAAAACAACCGGATTTAGCTAGAACATTTAAAAGATTAATTGAAGCTGAGCAAGGTGCAGAAAATAAAGGAAGAAAGGAGGCAATAACGGCTGCACGCGATCTTTTCTATAAAGGAGATATCGCAAAGGAAATAGTCGACTATAGTGACAGTCTTGGCGGACTTCTATCACTCTCGGACATGGCCGAATTTCATGTCGAAATTGAAAATCCCACAACGGCTAATTACAAGGATTATGAAATATTGACGTGTGGACCCTGGTCGCAAGGCCCGGTCACTGCCCAAGTGTTACAAATCTTGGAAAACGATGATATATCTGCCATCCCACAAAATACTCCTGATTATATTCATTTACTATCACAAGCATTCAATTTGGCTTTTGCTGACCGCCATGAATTTTATGGAGATCCGGATTTCATCGAGGTTCCTATTGCTGGACTCTTATCCAAGGAGTATACAAAGGCCCAGAGAAACCGAATTTCGATGCAAAATGCTTTTACCGAGATGCCAGATCCTGGCAACCCATGGATATATGAAGGTAAAAACGGTCAAAACACCTTAAAGCACCCAGATATCAACAGGGACAGATTAGAACAAGATACCTCATATACATGTGTCGTAGATAAGTGGGGTAATTCTTTCTCAGCGACACCCAGTGACGCTGTATTCGGTTCTCCTATCGTACCTAATCTAGGTTTAATGATATCTTCCCGTGGCACTCAGAGTTGGCTTGATCCAAATCATCCTTCATCTGTTGCTCCTTGGAAGAGACCACGGTTGACCCCAAATCCGGCAATGGCTTTTAAAAACGGCCGCCTTTTTATGCCATTTGGGACGCCCGGCGGTGATGCACAGTGTCCCGCGATGGTGCAGACTTTCCTAAACGTTGTTGAATTCGGTATGAACCCGCAGGCAGCAATAGAGGCTCCGCGTTTTGTCCCTTGGAATTTCCCTAATTCTTTTTGGCCCCATGCTTATCACCCAGGGTTAATCCATTTAGAGGGGAGAATCTCTCGGGAGGTTGGTCAAAATCTATCTACTAGAGGGCACAAGGTCGAATTCATTGATGATTGGTCTCCCAGTACGGGCGCAATGTCATGCATACTCGTAGACCAACAAAATGGATCCCTAAGCGCTGGCGCAGACCCGAGAAGGGATGCCTACGCGATTGGAAGGTAGTTTCAATTAGGTGGACGAGAACGACCATATGGGTCTATTAACAGGGCTAAAGGTATTAGAGATAGGAGAACATATCTCGGCTCCTTATGCTGCTGCTAATTTCGTTAGGTTGGGCGCGGAGGTCGTAAAAATAGAAACAGCTAGAGGAGATGTTTCAAGAGGGTATGGTCCCTACCCTAATGCTCGCCGAGACAAGGAGCAGAGCGCTTTATTTCTAGCCCATAATCATGGGAAGAAAAGTATTTTACTAGATCTGAACACCTCAGCCGGACAGGGTAACCTCAAGGCTATGATTCCTCATTTTGACCTTGTTGTGGAGAACCAGAAACTTGGTTTCTTTAACGATCGTTCTCTAGGATTTGATGAAGTAAATACAATTAATCCTTCCTTGATTTGGGTTTCAATATTGCCATTTGGTGAGACAGGACCTTATTCGAATTACCTTGCTGATGACCTAATACTATTTCACATGAGCGGAAACGCACATGGAATGATAGGTCCCGTGGAAGACCCTAACCTCGAACCCCCTATAAGAGCGGGGGGTTATCAATCTCATATGGTGGCTGGATTAACAGCTTCTACTGCTGCGATGATTGCTAACTACAGGAGACTAAATACCGGTGAAGGCTGTCGAATAGTCGTATCGGAATTGAATGCCATGATAACTATGGCCATTAGCGGAATCGCTAATACTGCGTTTGACCACCCTCCCCCTACCCGACAACTCTCCAAAGTTGAAGGCTCATCAATAGGAGGAATGGTTTCGGCTATTGGTGGAGTCTTAAAATGTAATGATGGTTATGTGGCCATATCCCCGAGAGAGGATGCACAGTGGGAAAGATGGTTAGAGATATTGGGGAACCCCTCTTGGTCAAAAGATGAAAAATTTATTTCCAGAGAAGGAAGACAAAATAATGTTTCTGAATTATGGGACCGTCTAACTGAGTGGTCTTCTCCAAAGTCAAAGTTTGATATTGCCAAATGGGGACAGGAGAAACGGATACCTTGTTTTCCGGTAAATACTATTCAAGATTTATTAGTGGATGAGCATTTAGAGGCTCGAGAATTTTTCGTAGAGATCGCACATACAAAAGCCGGTAATTTATTACATCCAGGGTTAGCATACAAACTGAGTAATGCAGAGTTACCCAAGGGTATGATTTCAGCCCCAGAACTGGGACAACATACTGAAGAGATCTTAGAACGGTATGTGAAAAATGAGTAATTTACCCCTATCAGGACTGCGCATATTGGATTTCAGCTGGATCATTGCTGGTCCAACAGCAGCAAGACATCTTGCTTTAATGGGTGCAGAGGTTATAAAGGTCGGGAGCTCAAGAAGACCTGACCCTTCTGCCCGAGGGGCTCCCTTTCAAGTTTACAATCAGTCTAAGGAATACTGTGCACTCAACTTATCTACCTCTAAGGGATTAGATATTGCAAAAGAACTCGTTTCCATCAGTGATGTTGTAATAGAAAATTTTGCCGCCGGAGTTTTTGAAAGGATCGGTTTAGATTATCAAACGCTTAAGAATCTACGACCGGATGTAATCATGGTTTCCTCAGCCGGAACTGGTCATACGGGACCGGATAAAGACTATGTCGCTTACGGAAGTCTCTTACAACACTACACGGGATGGAACACAATTTCTGGTTATGGTGATGGCGAACCAATAAAAGGTGGGCTTTGGGCTGATCCATGGGTAGGGATGGAATTAGCTATGGTAACTGTTGCAGCAATAAATCATAGAATGCAAACAGGCAAGGGTCAGTATATTGACTTTTCAATGGCAGAGTCTCTAACAGCATCGATCCCTTCTAGCCTTTTGGGATACCAGATGACGAACTCATTACCAGTTCCGAGTGGTAATGAGGATCCGATTAATTCACCTCATGGTCTCTATAAATGCCAAGGCCAGGATGAGTGGATTGCTATTAGCATACAAAACGCAACTCAATGGGAAAGTTTATGCGGAACTATTGGAAAAAAAGAAATGTCGCTTGATACCCGACTTTCATCCCCAGAAAAACGCAGAAACCACAGTTCTGAAATCGATACTGTGATAACAGCATTCACCTCTGGGTTGAGTGCTCATAAGGCTATGGAAATCCTCCAGGACAACGACATACCGGCAGGCCCTTCAATTAATATAGCGCAAGTTTATGAGGATCCGCATACAATCGGTTCCGGCTATCTCACCCCTCAGACTTATCCAAATGGAGTTACAAGATTAATGCCAGGGATGCCGTGGACATCCAATCTAGAAAACTCGTTTCATCTGGAGGCCGCTCCGGAAATTGGAGCCAGCAACCTCAGAATTTATAAGGAATTGATAGGGATTTCATCTAAAGACTATGAAACTTATCTAGAAAACCAAATTATTTACTAGGAGAATTCAAAAATGGCAGTAGATTACATAAGAAGAGATGGAATCGGGTATGTGACAATTAATAACCCATCAAAGGCCAATATCTTAGATAGACAAACTTCCAATGATATTAGTGAAATCTGGAAAGATATTTGGGAAGATCCTGATGTTAGAGCTGTAATTCTTACAGGCACAGGTGATAGGCATTTCTGTGCAGGTCATAATCTGGATTCACGTCCTGACATAACAGCTGAGGAGAGAGAAAGGATAAGGGCAGAAAATATATTCTGGCCTTTGGCAGGTACTGTTAATGGAGCAAGAATAGGGGCTGACGGAAGATTGGGAGATCATTATCCGCAGATTTGGAAACCGGTCATTGGAGCTATAAATGGGTGGGCTGCTGGGGCTGGCTTCTATCTGATGCTCACCTCCACTGACATTCGGCTGGCCTCCCTTGAAAATGCAAAATTTAAATTTGCCTTACTCACTCAAGGATGGGTTGGCAGTGGCCCGGGAGCAACCTATCTGACAAGGCAAGTTTCTCATGCTGATGCCATGAAAATACTGTTAACGGATGAACCATTTGATGCCACCGAGGCGCTAAGAATGAATCTGATAAATGAAGTAGTTCCTCATGAGAACTTGATAAAGAGAGCTGAAGAAATTGCTTCAGGGATCGTAAAAATGCCTCCGCTAGCAGTAAGAATGATGAAAGAATTTGTAATCCGTTTCAAAGATATACCAATAACTGAGGCCTGGAGAGTACAAACATTGATGAATGCTTTATTGACTCAACTTAGTGCTGACGGTGAAGAAGGTCGGCGAGCTTTCTTAGAAAAGCGTCCGCCGGACTTCACAGGTTCTATACTTCAGAAAGGGGATCCCTATGAATCACTAACAGATGAGGAGAGGGCCAGATTAGATGAAATTCGGCGAGAACAATTAGGCTAAAGGATAAATAATGTCGCTATATAGTGCCTGGAAGGTAAATAAAGAAGAAGTCGTCGCAGAAAACGGTATTGTCACATCGGCCTTGCCACTATCCGCAGAAGCGGGTCTTTCAATATTGAAAGCTGGAGGCAATGCCATAGATGCCGCCGTAGCCATAGGGTTTTGTAATATAGTTCAAGAACCATACATGGCCAGCATTGGCGGAATGGGCTACATGCTAATTCACCTTGCTGAAAAGGCTAGGACAATCGGGGTAGATTTTAACGGTAGAGCGCCACAAGGCACTACAGATGAAATGTATGACGTGATTGGACCATCGACAGGGGCCGGATATAAAACTTTTGATGTGGTGGATGACGCTAATAATAGTGGTCCTCTTTCAGCAACCGTACCTGCTACATGCGCCGGTTTTTGCGAGGCTCACAAACGATTCGGCACTCTTCCCTTCGAACAAGTTTTAGAGCCAGCAATTGCTTTAGCCTCGAAAGGATTCGAAGCAAATTGGTACTTAACAATGTCCGCTGCGAATATGCATGACACCTTTGACAGTGACCCTCAACTATCTTCAGTTTGGCTTCCGGGAGGAAAAGTTCCGAAAAGCCATCCAAAACCAGGTACGAGAATCATTCAAAAGGATTTGGCTCACCTTTTACAAAACTTGGCCAAGAAAGGTAGAGACGCAATGTACTCTGGGGATGTAGCAGAAGCCATAGATGAACACATGAAAAAGGGAGGAGGCGTTTTAAGGAAGAAGGATTTAGAGGATTATCAGCCAGTGGTTGGGCAAACTGCGAACACCAATTTCGCCCAATATAGTGTAAACGTTGTAAATACTCCAAGCGGAGGTATAACTAATCTGCAAACTCTTAATATTCTCAACAACTTTGATCTTAAAAATATGGGACATAATACGACAGAATATCTTCATACCTTTATGATGTCCGCAAGGCATGCCTTTGCCGATAGATTTGGATATCTAGGAGACTGGGAGCATCATAAGATACCAATTAATGGACTGCTTTCACCGTTGTATGCAAAGGAAATCGCTAAAGAAGTCCATAATCCTACATTTGAAATCCGTCATCTTGGAGAACGAGAGCCACTAGTCGAATTTATGGAAAACCCCATCCATGACCCATGGGCCTACGATACTAATCAAAAAGTTCCAGTTCCATCTCATCCAGCCATGGATACCAATGATGAAGATACTACGCATATAAACGTAGTAGACAAGGATAGAAACGCTGTTTCCTGCACCCATACTGGAGTGTTCGCTAAAGGGTTAAACCCGTCGGGGACTGGAGTCGCTATGGTTGGAGGTATGGGATGGTTCATCCCAAAACCTGGATACCCGAATTCGATGGCACCTTGGAAACGCCCAATGAATAATATGTCTCCCTTTATGGTATTAGAAAACAATCGACCTGTTTTACTTCAAGGCGCTCCAGGCGCAAGAAGAATCATGAACCGTAATGCCCAGGTAATACTAAATGTTTTGGTATTTGGAATGTCTCCACAGGAAGCAATAATCCAGCCCGTTGTCGATGTAAGTGGGCGAAAAACATTCGTTGACAGTCGAATGAACCCTTCCACAGTAAATGCACTACTTGATTTGGGACATGATATAGACCTGCTGGAAGAAGAGCCGGCTCCTACAGGATATTTTGCCAGGCCATCAGCCATCCAAATAGACCACGAAAAAAACATCTTAAAAGCTGGGGTAGATTCATACAGGCCTACTACAGCCTTAGGGTATTAATCTCGGATGGAAATGGCTCATGAAAGACGGTAGGATTGGATGATGGCCTTGATTTAATATTTTTTAGTCTGACTGTTGTCTGTTGACTTTAGGTTAAAAATGGAGACCTATGAGTAAACTAAGTCTGTTTCTTCGAGTAACGGTATCAGCCTTATTTTTCGTGGCCCTACTTAATACCTACATAGGTTATACCTCAACTAAAAATGAGATTATGTTGGTCGAGATCAGAGGTGCAATTCAGCCTTCAACGGCTGATTATCTCCGTAGGGTGATCACGACAGCAGAATTAAACGAAGCCGTCGCAATCTTGATTGAATTGGATACCCCCGGAGGGATGCTCGAGTCGACTAGAGAAATAGTGACCCTGTTTTTAGAATCTGAGATTCCCATCATTACCTATGTAGCACCATATGGAGCGCGAGCCGGTTCTGCGGGAACATTTATAGTGGCGGCATCACATATTGCCGCTATGGCCCCGACCACAAATATAGGCGCTGCCTCTCCGGTTTCTGCTGACGGTTCCGATCTAAACACCACGCTTAAAAGTAAGGCAACTCAAGATGCAGCGGCTCTCATGCGGAGCATATCTGAAGCGCGGAACAGGAATGCTACCGCCCTTGAGGCGACAATTTTTGAAGCCAAGGCATATAGCTCCGAAGAAGCATTGGAAAAAAATATTATCGATAAAATCGCACACGACCGAGAAGAGCTTTTGAATCTGATTAACGGAATGGTAGTTACTACTCCGACAGGACCAATCACCATAGACACCGAATCATCGAACTTGCAGGAAGCAAAAAGGAATTGGAAAGAAAAATTCTTAGATGCCGTTGGAGATCCAAATATCACCTTTATACTGCTCACAATAGGAAGCATTGGCTTAACAATTGAATTTGTCAGTCCTGGAATATTGGTAGGAGGCTTTGTTGGCTTACTGGCTACAGCTCTAGCTTTTGTCGGGATGGGACAACTCCCAGTCAACTGGCTTGCTATGGTTTTAATAGTGGCTGCCGTGGTGTTTTTTGTTTTGGAAACTCAAGGAGCCGGGCTTGGGTTTTTCGCAATTGGGGGTACTATTTGCTTCGCTTTGGGAGGCTTTCTCTTATACGGTGGGTGGGGAAATAATCCTATTGAAAGAGATCTTTTTAGCCTAAGCATGTGGCTGTTGGGGTTGGTAGTTATTATCTTATCAGGACTCCTTCTATTCCTAGTCCTCGCTTTAAGAGATACCATGTCTAGAGGGAGTCCGAGTAACTATGCAACTATTATAGGAAGTGAAGGTATAGTTCGTGTGGCATTAGATCCCACAGGAACGGTTTTAGTCGGATCAGAACTGTGGACCGCAACATCTGAACATCCTTCAGATATACAAGAGGGAAAGGTGGTTGTAATAAACAGTTACGATGGAGTTCAATTATTAGTGTCCGAAAAAACGGAAAAGACTTAAGGAGTCCAATATGATCCCGCTAATTAAGATCGTACGTCAATATGAAAGATTGGCAGTCTTCACCCTTGGGAAATTCAGTGAACGAGGAGGATTGAAAGGTCCCGGTTTACGGATTTTGGTTTGGCCGATTCAGACTGCAACTCGAATTGACTTAAGAGAGGAAGTAATAGACATTCCTCGCCAAACAAATATAACTAGCGATAATGCTCCTTTAGATATCGATTTCCTGGTTTTTCTACGGCCGATTGAGCACGAAGCTCAAAAGGTAGTTCTTGAGGTTGTAAATTACCATCAAGCCGTAATCGGGATGGCTACCACAATCTTACGGGCAGTCGTCGGTGAAATGACTGTTGACGAAGTGCTCTCACAACGTGAGAGGATAAACGACGAATTAAGGGTGAAATTGGATGAAATTACCGGCCGTTGGGGGATCAAAGTTACACAGGTGGAAATAAAGGAAATTGAACCAGCGGCAGACATACAAGCAGCTATGAATAGACAAATGGCTGCAGAGAGATTACGAAGAGCTGAGGTAACTGAAGCTGAAGGAAAAAGGCAGGCAGCTATAACCGTCGCAGAAGGAGAAAAACAAGCTGAAATATTGAGAGCGGAGGGCCAACGTCAGTCCGACATCCTTACGGCCGAAGGAGACCAACAGGCTCAAGTTTTGAGAGCTCAGGGTTTCAGCACAGCTTTGGATCAAATATTTACCGTGGCTCAGAATGTTGATACGAAAACTCTTAGTTTGCAGTACTTTGAGACTCTTAAAGAGATGGGCAAAGGTGATTCCACAAAATTCATTTTCCCAATGGAATTCACTAAGTTACTTGGACCCTTTGCTTCGGCGTTGTCCTTGATGGAAGATAAATCATCAGGCGAGGATTCTTCCCGAGAATCTGCGGATTGATTTAG
>ENA-UPTF01002671-UPTF01002671.1-marine-metagenome-genome-assembly--contig:-NODE-2671-length-10157-cov-2.961310_pt1 | contig 10157 bp, 14 predicted proteins | sample MGYA00238166_ERZ767019 | MGnify/ENA primary metagenome ERZ767019 (study PRJEB28930, sample SAMN06266391) | marine metagenome | isolation source: Sea water from 250 m depth | place: Atlantic Ocean... | reverse complement strand
CCAGCATCTGGTATTTGCCCGACAACTGGGTGAACCGACCGTGGGGCATGTCGCATTCGGACATATCGAGGGGTATCCGGAAATTTATTCGGTCGATACGCGGCGTACCGCCAACAGTGTGGGTACCGGGGAGAAGGTTGGTCGCGCATGGACAGGCTGGCACGCAGATGTCACGACGGCAATTAATCCGCCGGCGATATCTACGCTTCGCGCCGTGTCGGTTCCGCCCTATGGCGGCGATACTCGCTGGACTAATATGGTGGCTGCTTATAACGGATTATCAGAGCAATTGAGGGGTTTCGTTAACAGTTTACGCGGCATCCATCGTTTTACACCACCAGAGGCAGATGCGCCGGCAGTCGATCCGAACTTGATCCGCCAGATTACGGGGCAGATTAGTGAGCATCCATTGGTTCGCGTGCATCCGGAAACAGGACAGCGGGCGCTCTACGTTTGCCCACAATTCCTCAAATCTATCGTCGGACTGACACCGAGAGAAAGCGAGCAACTGCTGGAGTTACTATGGGAACATGCGGTGCGTGAAGAATACACAGTGCGCTACCGCTGGCGCCCGGGAGATCTCGCGATCTGGGATAATCGCTCGACCTGCCATCTGGCGCCAAACGATGTTTTACAGACCGGTTTCGATCGGCAGCTCTATCGCATTACACTGTTGGGCGATATACCGGTGGGCGTCGATGGCTTGAGATCGAAATCTCTTGGTGGTGAGCCGATTACGGCATGGGCCGCTGAATAGCAGGAGGAATCATAAGATGAGCAATGTGGCAGCGTTTGAATTGGCTGATGCACCGAAAGAAATCGAAATCAATCCGGTTACGATCCATATTGGTGCGGAGATCGACGGTGTCGATCTGACAAAACCACTTTCCCAACAGACAGTGAAAGAAATTCGCGCCGCACTTTTGAAGTGGAAGGTCATCTTCTTTCATAATCAGTATATCGACCACGACCAGCATCTGAACTTGTAGTACTAATACCAATACTACTTCCATTTGCTAGTTTCATAGAAGTTTTACCGTATTCTACAACACCAGGTTTTAAGTAATTTGGTAAGTTATTTTTTTTAAAAGTTGGAACATTTAATTTTATCTGGGATACAATTTTGTTTGATTTAATTTTAAGATTTTTTATTGCTCTGATCATGGATAATTTTACAGCCTTTACTATCCCGATATTATCTATTTCCTCTGAAGAAGCACTTCCTATTGAACTTGTATGAGATATTTTCTTTATATACGCTGATAAAGTTTCTCTTTTTTTTGCGGTTATTATTTTTGAATCGTTGATTTTTCTAAATAGATCATCAGGATCTTCAAAATTTTCTTTAAGTATTACTGCTCCTGAATATACTGGGCCTGCAATACACCCTCTGCCGACTTCGTCTAATCCACAAATATAATTAAATGACTTTCCCCAAAGTTTTTTTTCTAGCTCCAGATTCGACATCTATATTTTTATCATCTTTGATAGTTTGCTTTATTATTCCGCCTCCTAATACCAAATCATTTTTATAAATGACTACTGGCTGTCCAGGAGTTATGGCTCTTACTGGTTTGTTAAAGATGAGCATGAATGTATTCAAAGAATCTTTATTAATTTTCAGAGTTGCATCAGATTCTATAGCATTATACCTAATTTTAGCTTTTATCTTTATGTTGTTTTTTGGAATTGTACCATTGGACCAATTAACTTCATCTGCTATCAATTTTCTTTCAAACAATTCTGAGTTTCTGGAAATTATTACATCTCCGTTTTCTTTGTTAATGCTTTTTACATAAATTTTTTCTTTTAATCCACCAATTTCGATTCCTTTACGTTGACCTATAGTAAAATTATGAATTCCTGTATGTGTTTTTACTTTTTCTCCATTTTCTTTATAAATGGTTCCAGAAATAGGTTTGATTTTATCTTTCAGGAAATCTCTGTAGTTTCCTTTAGGGATAAAACAGATATCTTGAGAATCTGGTTTTGTAGCATGAGATAAATTATATTTTTTAGCAATATCTCTAATTTCTTCTTTTGTGTATTCACCTACAGGGAACAGTAATCTTTTTAATTTTTCTTGTCCAAGGGTGAATAATACATATGATTGATCTTTATTTTCATCTTTTGCTTTTTCAACCATGTACTTACTATTGTTTCGAGAAATTTTTGCATGGTGGCCTGTCGCAATATATTTTGCGCCCAATTCATCAGCTTTTGTAAACAATGAATCAAATTTCAAATTGTGGTTACAGGATAAACATGGATGAGGAGTTCTACCATTTTCATATTCATCAATGAATTTATTCATGACTGTTTTACGAAACTTATCCACCATATTTATGTAGTAATGTCTTGAATTTATTATGCTACAAGTTTTTCTGGCATCATTAACATCATCCAATGAACAACAAGTTTTATTTAGAACATTAGCGTTTTTAAATGACTCATCAAATAGCCTCATGGTAATACCTATAACTTCAAATCCTTGTTCATGTAGTAATAAAGCTGCTACAGAAGAATCAACTCCTCCACTCATTGCAACAACTACTCTTTTTTCATTAATTTCCATGTTATTTTTCGTATTATGATATTTAACTGACGTAAAATCTTTTCTCCTTTTGTATTATATATTTAAAAAAAATTTATTTGAGAGGGAAAAATTATACAATCAAATGATCTTTTAGAAAAAGTTAAGAGATTAGCTGATTTCATGTCTGATAATTTACTTTCTAATATAGTAATTCTAGATGTGTCTGGTGAGTCAGTATTTTTTCATTATTTTATTATCGCTACAGGTATGACAGGTCAACATCTCCAATCCTCATCAGCAAGTATTGCACGCTTTCTTAAGGATCATGACATTAAGACAACTCACAAAGAAGGCGTATCAAGTGGAGGCTGGATGCTTCTGGATTCTCCAGGCATAACAGTTCACCTTTTTCTTGAGATTCAAAGAGATAGATATGGCCTTGAAGACTTTTGGTCTACGTCAAAAGAAATCCTAAGATTGATTTAATCTATAATCCACTTATCATTGGATCTTTTATATTCGATTATTTCCTGTTTCTCAAAAAATATATTGATTTCTCTATTAGCATCACCTATGTTTGCAGAACCATGAATAAGATTTCGTGATACTTCCAGTCCTAAATCACCTCTTATCGTTCCTGCAGGAGATTCGAGAGGGTTTGTTTTACCTATAATACTTCGTGCTTTTTCCACTGCATTTGGACCTTCAAACACCAAGGCAATTATTGGCCCTGAACATATATAATTAACAAGATCTTCAAAAAATGGCTTACCTATATGTTCCTCATAATGTATGGATGCAATTTCTTTTGAAAGGTGCAATAATTTCATGCCAGAAATCTTTAGTCCGGTTTTTTCTAGCCTTCCTATAATTTCTCCAGACAACCCTCTTTGTAAACCATCTGGTTTAACTAAAATTAATGTACGCTCCATATTTTCTCCTTAGATATTTAATTTTTTATAAGGTACTTTTGGCTTACTTATAGAAGGCCCTTTGGCGTAAATTGGGACAACATCAGCAGGTTTAGTAAATCCTTTATTTTTTTTCATTACTTTTGAGGATAATATTAATTTTTTATAGTCTCTAGTTATTTTCTTATCTTCAATTAATATTTCTCCTTTAAATTTTTCAGAATCTAGATCAGAAAAATCGCTTATTAATCCAATTTTTTCAGGTTCAAAGCTTCCATTTGAAAATTTAGCCCAGCTCCATTTATTTTTTCCACAAGGTATTACAGAAATAATTTCTTTTTTTTCCATTAAAAAATCTATAACTTGAACTACATGAGATGGGATGCCCAAAATATTTATATTGTATGAACTTGCAATTCCTAAAACAAATGATATGCCTATACGGATTGAATTGAATCCACCGGGTCCTAAAAGTACCGTAATTTGATCCAGATCTTTTATATTGCCTAACTTTTCTTTTAAAATCAGAAAATATTCATATAAATCTTTACTATGATTATTCTCGCTTTCCCAGTATTTTTCATACAGTGGAATGTCATTATTAACCAAAATCAGTGAAGATTTTGAAGTAGATGTGTCAACTATTATTTGTTTCATAATTAATTATAATTCTTTCAAATAATTTTTTTGATTTATTTCCAGATGTAAAAAATTTAATTATTCTTTCATTTTCGTTTTCATTGAATAAAATTTTTATAATCAAATTGTCTTTTGGTAAATTATTATTTATTCTTTCAGGCCATTCCATTAGTACTAAACTATTATCGTAATATTCTTCTATTCCTGTTTCATGTAAATTTTCATTATCTTCAATTCTATAAAAATCACAGTGCGTAATATCTATTTTCCCTTTGTATTCGTTGATAAATACAAAAGTAGGACTTCTTACAAAATCTTTATTCCCGGCTCCGATTACAATAGATCTGACTAATTCTGTTTTACCAGCTCCTAAATTACCTGACAATAAAATTACATCTTCTTTAGTTACACTTTTTCCAATAGCTTTCCCGATTTTTTCAGTATCTTCTAATCCCGTAGATAATAATACAATTTCTTCTACTTCATCATCTAATGTAAGGTGTTTAAAATTAGTATCCATGATTAACTTTTGAAATGATCGTAATTATTTGATTTTTTGTTGATTTCTGAAGAATTATTGAAAAATTTCAAATCTGTTTTTTTATTATCTATTACTTTTCCTATTATATTCAAATCAATTTTCTCTTTAAGTGAGTTTATTTTTTTTTCGTCACCGATTAAAATGAGCTCGTAGTCTTCCCCAGAGGATAAAACCTTATCTTGTAATAACTTGTTTTCATATAAATTCTGTAGTTCTTTGCTAGTCCTTATTTTTTCAAAATTTATAATAATTTCTACTTGAGATGCTTTACATATTCTCATAAGGTCTTTTTCTAGACCATCTGATAAATCTATACAACATTCAACTCCAATTTCAATAGCCATTTGTGCTTCTTTAATTCTTGGAATAGGTCTTAGAAATTTTTTAATTTGAGAATCATTTTTTTTTGATAAGTTATTTTCAAGTTTAAATAATCCTGCCCCAGAATCTCCTATGTTTCCTGTATGAGCAACCAAGTCGCCTATTTTAGCGTTATCTCTAACCATGATTCTTTTGGTGTTATAAAGAGTCCCAATAGCTGAAATTGAAATAAATGAGGTTTCAGATTTTACAATATCTCCACCAACTAAATATCCTCCGAACTCTTTACAGGCGCTGTTCATGCCCTCATATAATTTCTTGATTTTATTTTGATTTAACCTTTTATTTATTCCAATAGTTATACAAAATGCAACAGGATAAGCTCCCATTGCAGCAAGATCACTTTGATTCGATACAATGGATTTCCATCCTACATCATTATAATCATGATGAGTTTTAAAATGGACATTTTCAACCATAGCATCAGTACAGAAAATCAAAGATTTATCATTTGAAATAATTTTCGCTGCATCATCCCCAACACCTATCCAATTTTTAGGGATGTCTTTGATTCTTTCAAAATTTTTTGTGATTAGTTCTATAAACTCTTCTTCGTTTTTTATCATGGTTTGTGTGTTAATTGAGGATGAACAGAATGCTTGGGAGAAAACCGTTCTCCTTTCCTTAAGGTAACAATTGGAACTAGAAGTTCAGTACCATTTCTAACATTTTGTGCTGCGTCTTCAAAATAAAATTTTCCATCCTTTATATGATTAATTATAGCGATGTCAGCATCAGCTCCAATTTTTAGTGACCCTATATTATCGTCTAAATTAACAGCGTTTGCGGGTTTGTAAGTTGCTAGAGCTATTACTTCTTTTAAAGAAAGTCCCAAATATAAATATTTAGATAGCGTAGTTAATAGATCAAACACTGGTCCTCTTGCATTATATTTGTGAATATCCGATGAAATAGTTCCAGGGATTACACCTTGTTCCATACAAGCCTCTGCAACTGGGAATGAAAAAGATCCTTGACCATGTCCCACGTCAAATATCACACCTCTTTTCATTGCATCCAAAGCTATATCTTTTATTTTACTGTTGTTGTCTAATATTCCATTAGGTTTTTGTGTAAATGAGTGAGTTACAATGTCACCAGAACGCATATTCGGTAAAATTTTTTCTAAAGAATTATATGATCCACCTATATGAATCATTAGTGGTTTTTTTATTTCCTTTGCTACCTGCAAAGCTCTTTCAAATGCGATAAGATCATTTTTACCAACTATGTGTTCTGATAATCTTACCTTTATTCCTACAATAGAATCTGAATGCAATGTGGATGCTTCTATAGCTTCCTCAACTCTTGCCCATCTGATATCTTCTAGCTCACCTATTTCATTGTCAAGCTGACCCATTCCAGATATATGTAAAAAAGCAAGAATTCTTGTTTTGGTTTTTGACATAACGTATCTTTGGAACCCTGCAATAGTATTAGAACCAGATGATCCTGCATCAATTGCAGTTGTCACACCCCTATCTAAGCAAAAAGGATCAGCTTCTACTGCAAGGTGAGCAACACCCCACCAAACATGAACATGTAAATCAACTAATCCTGGAATGACGATCTTGTTTTTAGCTTCTATGATGTCTATTGCATTTTTATCAGGAATGCTATTTTCAATAGATCTTATTTTTCCACTTCCTACTCCGATATCTTTTTTCTCATATATATCTCTAGAAGGATCTAGAATAGTCGCATTTTTTATTAGTAAATCGAAGGTCATTATTTTTTAGATTTCAATATTTCTGAAGCACCCAATCCTCCAGCAACAATAATTCTCATTGCTTGTTCAGCAGTTAAATCAAGGAATTTAATTTTTGATATTGGAACTACTGACAACCAACCTGTATTAGGAACAGGAGTGGATGGCATATAAACATAACCATGTTCTGATCCATCAAATTCTATTATATTTGTAAGGAATCCAATAGTCCAAACACTTTCCTTAGGATATTCAATTGCCACAACTCGACTAAATCCACCACCATCTTTAGTACCCGTAAATGCTGTTGATACTTGTTTTGATGTTCTATAAATAGCGTTGACTAAAGGAAGTCTTTCTACAAATTGTTCTATATATCTGATAAAAGCTCGCACGACACTGCTTGAAGAAAGAATCCCTATAAAAAAGATAAGAATAAATATTGTTATAAAACTGAGCCCAGTAATACTTCTTCCAAAAATTTGTCTAATTATTGGTTGTAAAATTCCATCTATACTATTGAATGCAAATGCAGCTATAAAATAAGTGACAGCTAAAGGAAATAAAAGAACTAATCCTAATATATATCTTCTTCTAATATATAGGTAGAAACTATTTAAGATTTTTTTCATATGTAAGCCCAACTTTCAATTATGTTGACATTAGCCAAAAAACAATTACGTTTTAATAAAGCATATGCTAATTTATAAAAAAGTTTAGTAAGTATATCAATGTTTGAAAGGTTTTAAATGAATTCTTCAGAAATTAAAAATAAAGCAACTCAAAATCTAGAAACTATAAAAAATATCCCTATTGATTTGTCTAAGGAAATATTGAAAAATCCTGAGACTGGATACAAAGAATTCAAGACAAGTAAAAAAATTTTTGACACTTTGAAAACATTTGAACTTAATGTTGAAGATGGAATAGCTATTACAGGATTGAAAACTACAATAAAAGGATCAAAACCTGGCCCTAATATCGCTATACTTGGTGAATTAGATGGCCTTCCGGTTCCAGACCATCCTTTTGAGGATAAAATGACTCATGCTGCACATGCCTGTGGCCATCATATACAAATAGGAAACATGCTTGCTTCTTTGATTGCACTAAATTCTAAAGAAATATTGGATAATCTTTCAGGATCTATAACATTTATGGCTGTTCCAGCAGAAGAATATGTGGAAATTGAATGGAGAAATACTCAAAGACAAAATGGAGAATTCGAATTTTTGGGAGGGAAACAGGAATTTGTGAAATTAGGAGTTTTTGATGATATTGACATTTCTATGATGACGCATGCAAGAAAATCTTTGAAAGGGTTTGGTTATGGAGGGACTGGAAACGGTTTGATAGCCAAATTTATAAAATTTCATGGAAAGACATCTCATGCAGGAGGAGATCCTCACCTTGGGATCAATGCTTTAAATGCAGCAAATATAGCAATGTCAGCGATACATGCTAACAGAGAAACTTTTCAAGACGAAAATCATATAAGAATCCACCCTATAATAACTCAAGGCGGAGCGGTGGTTAATCAGATTCCAGATCTCGTTAAGATAGAAACTTTTGTTCGTGGGTCTTCAATTGATGCAATAAAAGATGCTAATTATAAAGTTGACAAATGTCTTAAGGCTGGCGCATTATCGGTAGGTGGTGAAGTTGAAATAATTACATTACCAGGGTATTTACCTCCATGCAATGCTGGATTTTCATGTCCCTCATAATAGACTTCTGCTTGTGGGTAAATTTTATATACCCAACTCTTATGTCTCTTAACTGGAATATCTTCCACTAAGAAAGTATTGTATCCAATCAATACATCAGAAGAGTGCATAGGATAACCCTCTTCTAACATCTTTGGAATGTTATCATAGACCTTGGCATATTTATCCATCGCATCTGACCCACCCATGGCAAATATATCTACCACATATCTTTCAGCAATACCTGTGTCCTCTACCCAAGTACCAGGTTTGTATTGATTGATTAAAGCAGTAGCATTATAAGAATTAAGATGCAACTTAGTACTATCGTACTGTGTAATGTCACCAAAGTTAGCAACCATTACCAGGTCAGTTCTCATCCGAACCACATAATCATACTTAAAATTATTTTCTTTCTCATACTCCTGCTTCATCTCCATGACTTTCTTAATGCCATAGAACATCCCCAGTTGATGATCCTTGGGATGCATTCTAGGAACAGGATCTAACTTCTCATGTGCAGTGTTCCATACATCACTATACTTTGCTCTCCACTCATCATCTCTTTGCTTTTCATAGACTACCTTTTTAGGTTTCCAATTTCTTTCTACCCACTTCTTTAAATTATTACCTGGCCATACTCCCTGGTAGGGAGCATCTGCCCTAAAAGGTTGTCCAGTTAACTCAGGGTCAAACCATAAATGCGCAAAGACATCTACGTTATCATTTCCAAGTCCAAAAGCTGTTTGATGATTCTGAAAACATTCACTATAACTACGTGGACGACCAGAATAACAGAGTGCAATACGTGCCATTATTTTAATAGGTGAGGGTGATCAGTACAAATCGCATAGGGTTGTCCATTCATGGGAGCATAGTCTATATCATCAATCATAGGAATAATAACATTGTTGTCAATCTTCATAGAGAGATCATGCAACCATATCTTCCCGGTAGAAGTATAAGTATAAGGATCAGAGGTATGACAAAAGGATTGATACTCCCAACACTCCTTTGCTGCTGCAAGATCCTTACAATGAATCCACAAATACTCTTTGCGTGGTTGTAACCAACTGTGTTCCACTTTATATTGTGGTTCATCATGACCCAACCAAAGTTGACCAGCAATTAAACGAACATCAATCTCTACATCATAACCGTTTCCTATCGCACAGTCAATATAACTAGGTCTATTCTCTCTATCTGGGATGGGACCCCTCACATTTCCACGATGAGAAATTATTTTCATAGTTCCTCAATCCTACAAGACTTATCCTCAATAAACAAGTCATAAAAAGGTTTATTTACTTCCAACTCATGGTACTTTGCACCCCATTCATTAAGTTGTTGTGTGGTAAGTTCTGTCCAATCAATTTGTTTACGACTTCCCCGTGCAGTCCAATACACAATAGTGTTTCCCTCATCATAAAGCTTGTTAATCTTCTCTATGTTTTCTGTAATGGGTTTTGCTTTAGTATAATCATGCGTTACCCCAAAGTCAATTGACGATTCTCTACGACAGATAGTTTCATCAATGTCAACATAGATGACTCTCATATCTCTCTACGATATTTTTCATCAGGACTAGTATCAACTTCAGCAATCTGTTCCTTAGTAAGATAATTAATACTCCCCATTGCTCTAGCACCACTATAAATCTCAGCAGATTTTTCACACATCAGAGTAGACGCAATACAATCCTTGACAGATGCACCTGCTGTTATTATACCATGAT
>ENA-UPTF01002670-UPTF01002670.1-marine-metagenome-genome-assembly--contig:-NODE-2670-length-10160-cov-8.228305_pt1 | contig 10160 bp, 12 predicted proteins | sample MGYA00238166_ERZ767019 | MGnify/ENA primary metagenome ERZ767019 (study PRJEB28930, sample SAMN06266391) | marine metagenome | isolation source: Sea water from 250 m depth | place: Atlantic Ocean... | reverse complement strand
ATACAGCCTATCAAAATTACAAAAAATTTTGGTATCACAGATAATTACTATCCTCTATAAAATATAGAGATTTTCTATAACACTACGATTGCAAAGAATACAGGTACGAAAACAATTGCAATTGTGTTGAGTAGTTTGATTACTGTGTTTAGTGCAGGTCCTGCAGTATCCTTGTATGGATCACCAATAATATCACCTACAATAGCAACTTTATGTTCTTCAGTACCTTTTTCACCTTTCATCTCGATTAATTTTTTAGCGTTATCCCATGCACCGCCAGTATTTGCTAAATGATATGCAAGGAATATTCCAGTTACAACAGCACCCATCAGTAGACCTGCAACTGCAGAAGGACCTAATAAGATACCAACAATTATTGGTGCAGCTACCGCAATTGATGCAGATTTCCATAATTCACCTAAGGATGCAACAGTAGCAACGTCTACACATTTTGCATAATCAGGTTTTGATGTTCCTTCTAAAATTCCAGCATCATTCTTAAACTGTCGTCTTACTTCATCTACCATTTTCTTTGCGGCCCTTTCAACACCACTAATTAATTGACCAGTAATGATAAATGGAATTAATCCACCAACAAGAAGACCCACAACTACTGCAGGGTTTGATAGACCATAATCAATAACCATTTCACTGAAATAATGTGATGCTTCAAATTGGAATGCTTGAATCATTGCCAGTGCAGCTAATGCAGCACTTGCAATTGCAAAGCCCTTAGTTACAGCCTTTGTGGTATTTCCAACTGCATCAATTTCATCAGTGATTTTACGATTATCTTCACCCATCTCAGTCATTTCTACAATACCACCTGCATTATCTGCAATTGGACCAAATGCATCAATAGCAAGAACAATTCCTGCAAGACTCAACATTGCCATAGCAGTTAATGATGTTCCAAATATTCCGTAAAGTAATGGGTCAGTTCCTTCTGGTGCTGCAGAAGATGCAATTACAAAGGATATGATAATTGCTGCAACTAGTGCAATCATGAATGGTCCAGTTGATTGTAATCCTTTGATAATTCCCATTAGTGTAAGTGATGCATAACCCCACTTTGCAGATTCAGAAATTTCTCTAACAGGTTTGGAATTGGCATTTGTGTAATAATCTGTAATTTTTTGTATAACTGGAACAAGAATTACACCTATAACTGAACAACCGAATAATGCATATGCAATTGGAGTTGTTCCTAGAATTACATAAGTAAATGCAAAGTTTAATGCAATTGCAATTGCAGCTGTAACATAAAATGAGATGTTAAGAGGTTTCATAACATCAGTAATCTTTCTTGTTCCAATTGTGGCTGTACCAATGATTGATGCGATTAATCCAGATGCTCCGATTAAGATTGGATATGCAAAGTTTTCAGGTGAACCAATTAGTGCTGCGATTAGTAATGATGCTAAAATTGTTACAATGTAAGATTCGTAGACATCTGAACCCATACCTGCGGCATCGCCTACGTTATCACCCACATTATCTGCAATTGTAGCAGGATTTCGAGGGTCATCTTCAGGAATATTTGCTTCAACTTTTCCTACCAAATCTGCACCCATATCTGCAGCCTTTGTGAAAATTCCACCACCAATCCTGATGAATAATGCTATAAGACTTGCTCCGATTCCTACACCTGCAATAGTAATTGGGTTTGGAAAAATCATATAGAGTATAGCAGTAGCAACAAGCGCCATAGCTGGAACTGCTAAACCAACAGTAGCGCCACCTCTAAAAGCAATTGCAAATGTTTTACCTAAACCAGAACTTGTTGCGTTAGCTGCTCTAACAGCGGCTTTTACAGTAACTTTTAGTGAGATAAATCCTGCAACTGCAGAAAGTGTTGCACCAACTGCAAAGGCAATTCCGTTTGATTCACCAATAAAGAATCCAATAATAACAGATAATCCAATAGCTATTGGGACAATAATTCTCATTTCACGTTTCAAAAATGCTGCGGCTCCTTGTCTTACAGCTTCTGAAATTTCAAGCATTTCTTTTGTTCCGGGTTTTTGTTTTGCAACCCAGGCAGTGTATAATCCAGCAACCGCAAATGAAGCAATTGCTGCAATAACAGGTAAAATGACCTCTAAAGGCAAAGGAAGAGTATCTTGAAAAGCCATCTTATAATTGAAAAACGAAATTCTGAAGAATATAAATCATCAAGAATTATTTGATTGACTATTTTCTTTTTTTGTATGGAGGGAATGTCTTACACTTCAAACCTAGCCGAACTAGCTTATTGAATCGTTTTCCATGGCTTAGGTATGGAAATCTATGATGGATCAGTTCGTGAACAATCGTATTTTCGAGAACTTTTTCATCTGGAATTTTTTTAACATTGATAAATATAGAATTATGCTCTAGGTATGCAACACCATAATATTTGTACGCAGTTGTACGACGGCCTTCTGTTATTTCTTTAGGTGCCATTAGAACTTCTTTACTTGTTAAAAAAATCTGAGGCTCAGTAATTGAAAACCGATTTGCGTAAATTCCAATTTTTTCAAATATACACAATCTAAGATCATCATCTAATTTCACATAGAATTTTTAAGATTTTTAATTTTATTATCAAATGTCAAATATGACTAACTTGTTACTTAAGATGTAAAAATAATGGTCAGAGATTAGTGTTGTAATCATGAATCATACAGCCACCGGCTCATCATCCCTTATTTCATTAAATTAACTATTTTTTGAACTTTTTCACGTATTTCATTAGTGACATGTACAATAACAAGTCCTTCGTTTGGTTGACCATACATCACAACACAGTTTTCAGGTGCAAGAATGCAAGCAGGAATAACAAGTAAATCTTCTTCTCCATCAACTATAATTCTTGTAGGCGGATCTGATGCCAGAGACTTTTTTATGGTGTCAATACTTTGTTGAGTAATTTCTCCTGCAGGATTAATACAGTGTAAATTTGTTACAATAGAATCATCACTTGGAAGTTCCCTTTCATACCTCTTTTCTCTTCCATCAACTATTTGTAAGAATGGAGTTAAACCCATTTTTATGAGCATCTCACTTGTGGCATCGCCTACCGTGATTACAATATGCTTGGCATAGATTTCTTTGATGGTTTGAATTTTTTCTGGATTGTTATTTTTGATTAATAGTCCTAATGGATTTCTTAATTCATTACGAATATCTTCAGATACTTGCAAGAGATTATTCTACAGTTGGTGCAGATTCAGCCTTCATCTCTTCCTGCAATTTTGCTGCAACAATACTACATTGTGCTGCAACATTCTTTGCGGCAATTCTAAATGCATCCGCACTTGGTGATTCAGAATCTGTCATCATTACTGGTTTACCTAAATCAGAACCTTCCATAATTCCAGAATTTAATGGAACCTCACCAAGGAAAGGTATGTTATGTTTTTCACTAATCTTTTGTGCACCACCTTTTCCAAAAACATAATGTTTACTTGTACAATCAGGGCACTCAAAATAACTCATATTTTCAACAACGCCTAATATTGGAACGTTTAGTTTATCAAACATTCCAATTGCTTTAACTGCCACATTACTTGCAACATCTTGTGGAGTTGTGACAACTAAAATTCCTGTAATTGGAATTGTTTGAGCAAGTGTTAAAGGTATGTCACCGGTTCCTGGTGGAAGATCGACTATAAGATAATCAAGATCTGACCAATCTGTATCAACCAAAAATTGTTTAAGAATTCCCGAAATAATTGGACCACGATAAATTGCTGCTTGATGTTCTTGTTCTGCAAAAAAACCAAATGAAACTACTTTAAGATTGTTAAATGTTGCAGGCTGAAGTTTATTATCTTCTACCTCCATTGCACCATCTTTCATTCCGAGCATTAATGGAATACTTGGACCGTAAATATCTGCGTCTAGTAATCCAACTTTCGCACCGGTTTGCGATAATGCAATAGCTAGATTTAGTGAAACGGTAGATTTACCAACTCCACCTTTTCCACTAGCAACACCAATTACATTTTTCACTGTAGCCATTGCTTCATCAGCATCAAGTGTACGACCTTCCATAACTTTGGCTGTGACCTTCAAGTCAAAATTACTAATACCATCTAATTCATCAATTGCATTACGAACATCAGCTTCTATCTCATCATTAAATGGACAAGCAGGAGTAGTAAGCTCAAGTGTGAATTTCAAATCCGCCCCGTTTATCTCCAAATCTTGTATCATTCCCATTGAAACAATATCTTTCTTAAGATCAGGATCTATCACGGTGGCCAATTTTTCTAAGACTTGATCTACTCCAACCATGCTCCACCAGACTTTACACTTTATTTAAAATTAGACTTACTTAGTCTAAACTAATTGAAAAAAGTGTTCATGATTAGTATTATTCACCAATGAAAATGTAAAAAAGCAGATTCTGCCAAAAAAATGGCACAAATTACCCAAAGACTCATAAATTCAAATCCCAAAAAAAAATTGCAATTGTTTTCTGTCTCAACGTTAATAGATATTGTAAGAATTCCTCCTAACCTTTTCGGTACCGGTCTCAAAAAAGCAGCTGAAAGTATTCTCAAGTCAAAGTATGAAAGTATGATTAATGCTAATCTCGGTTACATCATAATGGTAATGGATGCAAAAGTTGAGACTATGGGAAAAATGATTCCTGGTGATGGTGGAACATTTCACAGAGTTGAATTTCAGGCTCTTACATTTTATCCTAAATTACAAGAAATAGTTCAAGGCGAATTAGTAGACATTACAGACTTTGGTGCATTCGTAAGAATTGGACCAACTGACGCATTACTCCATTTATCTCAAGTTATGGATGATTACCTAAAAAGTGATGTTGCAGCTGGTGTCATACTTGCTAATCAAAGTGGAAGAACATTAAAGGTGAATTCAACAATTAGAGCGAGAATTACAGCTGTGTCTTTAGGAAAAGCTGCATCTATGGGAAAGATTGGAATCACATGTAGACAGCCATTTTTGGGTGCAGAGGAATGGATAGAAGAAGAAATCAAAAAGAATGATGGCGAATCAACAGATGATACTTCAGTCACAGAAAAAACTGCTAAAGAAATCAAGGTAAAGAAATGATATGGTGAAAGAGCTAGCGTGTAGAAACTGTAAATGTGTGACTACAACAAAAATTTGCCCAGTGTGTAAGTCAACAGATTTATCACCTGATTGGAATGGAATTGCATTAGTTGTAGATCCTTCAACATCAAAGATTGCAAAAACTTTGGGAATTACTAAAGAAGGTAAATACGCAATAAAGGTAACTTAAGTTGGGATTTAAGCCAAATCAAGAACTTCGAAAATTTTTATCTGAAGATTTAGGAAGAGGCGATGTCACGAGTAAACTATTAAAGAAAAAACAAGTCACTGCAAATATTATCACTAGACAGGAAGCAATTGTTTCTGGAACCAAATTTGCAAAACAGATCTTTGCATTAAAAAATTGTAAAGCCAAAATAATCAAAAAAGATGGTTCCAAGGCTAGAACGAACCAAATAATTATAGAAATAAGTGGTGACGCATCTGCAATTCTTAGTTGTGAAAGAACTGCATTGAATTTACTATCTAGAATGTGTGGAATTACAACTAAAACACAGCAATTATGTAAATTGATAAGAAAAACAAATATGAAAACTAAATTATTTGCAACCCGAAAAACTGCACCTGGTTTAAGATATTTTGATAAAGTTGCTGTGGAGATTGGGGGTGGAGAAAAGCATAGAATGACATTAAACGACATGATAATGCTTAAGGACAATCACCTGTCTGTTGAAAAATCAATTTTTAGTCTAATCACAAAAGCAAAAAAAACAGGTCAGAGAATTGAAATCGAAGTAGAACATGAGAAAGATGCAATTCTAGCTGCAACTCTTGGTGTTGATATAATTATGCTAGATAATTTTTCACCTAAACAGGCTAAGAACACGATAAAGAATTTAGAAACTTTGAATTTAAGAAAAAACACCAAGATAGAAATTTCTGGGGGAGTAAATGAAAAAAATATAATGCAGTATGCAACTCTTGGCGTTGATATGATCTCGGTTGGTGAAATAACAAATTCCCCAAAAGGAATTGATTTAAGTTTAGAAATTAGCTAATAGATAGCATTCGCTCAATTGCCAATTTTGCCTTTAATGCAATATCATCTGGAACCTTCACTTCGAATTTGTCATAAAGTAGTGAATCGTATACATTTTCTAATGTTATCATCTTCATATACTGACACTCAGCTTTTTCAGATGCAGGAATGAATGTTTTTGTTGGATTCTCTTGTTTCATTCTATATAATATTCCAGTTTCAGTTGCAACAACAAATTCATTGGAATTAGAGTTTTTGGCATAATTCATCATTCCTTCAGTAGATAAGACTTGAACCTGTCTATTTTTGTAATTGCCTGATGCAATATCATAAAGCATTGGTGATGTGCAACTGCATTCTGGATGCACAAGAAATTCTGCATTTTGCATGGATTCCAATTTTTTATCAATATCTGATGGTGTAATACCTGCATGAACATGACATTCCCCTGCCCAAATGAACATATTTTTTCGTCCAGTCATCTTTGCCACATAAGAACCCAAAAACATATCAGGTAAAAACAACACATCTTTCTCAGAAGGAATAGATTTCACAACGTTTACAGCATTTGATGATGTGCAACAGTAATCAAGTTCAGATTTTATCTCAGCCGTTGTGTTTACATAGCCAACCGTAATAGCACCGGGATGATCCAACTTCCATTTTTTTAATTGTTCAAGAGTAATAGAATCTGATAATGAGCATCCAGCATCTAAATCAGGAATGAGGACTCTCTTTTCAGGACTAATAATTGCTGCAGTCTCAGCCATAAAATGCACACCACAAAATAGGATTACTTTGTTACTAGTATTTGCAGCCCGTCTTGCAAGCCCGAGAGAATCCCCTACAAAATCTGCAATATCTTGAACATCAGGAATCTGGTAATTATGGGCTAGTATTACTACATCCTTTTCTTTTTTGAGTTTGAGTATCTTATCTTTTAACATCCGAAATCATCTGTTCGGTTATCATTTAAAGTGTTATTTTTTTACCAAATTATACATCAAAGATTACAATTATGGCAATTCTTGCCATTCGTCCAACGATGATTCACGTAGCGGCTGTGCTGAGAATCCCCTACTCACTAAATCTTTTGCAAACTCTTCAACAAAACCATGAACTGTGTATATCTTCTCAGCACCTGATTGCTTTACCAATTGAATAAGTTCATTATAGTCACAATGATCACTTAATGGGATAGAAAAATCAGTGCCTCTTGTAAATGAAAATTTTTTTGATTGTGCCCATCCACTGAACCCTATAGTCACTACATCATATTTTGTTTTCATATGTTGCATAAAATGACTTTTCGCACTCATCATTGGCGCAACCATCACCCATGGTTTTTTTTCTAAAAGACCTTGTGATTCAGCCTCGGAATGACCCATAGCATCTTGTAATGGAACTCCGAAAGTTCGATGTATGTCATTCATTTTTTTTACAGAATCATGATAATACAGTGGAGCCCAATTTCCGAATAACTGTGATATGGTTTGTGATTTTCCAAGTTCATACCCAAGTAATAAGACAGATTTTCCTTTAGAGTACAAGTTAGATATTATCTCATTAACCTGCTTAACAATCTCTGACACTTCTGGAAATTTAAACTCTGGAAGTCCAAACGTACATTCTGTTATGAGAGTTCTACATTTTGGAATCTTTGCACCTTTGAGAAAACCCCTATCACGTAACGTAATGTCACCAGTATAGAATATGTCATCAAAAAGTATGCCTTTTGAACCTAAGATGTGTCCACTATCAACTAACAAGAAGTTATCAAGTGAATCTGTTGTCTCAAGTGAAACTCCACGGATCTTTGCTATCTCATTTGTTTCATGTGATGTTAAAATTTTACCCGATCCGCCCTTTGGAAGATGATCCATATGTGCATGTGAAACAAAATTAATGCCATCTGAATTAATTTTTTTAGGATCAAGATAAACAGTAGATAAATCATTTTTGCACATAATTCCGTTTTTTAACAATCGTACTACTTGCATACAATTCAAAAATACTTTTTGATTATAAATTACAAGATTGATTATTTGTTAACAAACATATGGTTTTAAAAAACTCGCATTACTGGAAACCAAGCATGGAAAATATACCATATGCTAGGACAAACACGCCTCCCAATATGATGATCTTTGACAGTATTCCCATGACTATACAAAATTTCTTTATAACATAAATTTTGCTTGTAAGAAAATTTGTGCAGAAATCCAATGCTTTATTTTAATGAGAAATAAAACACAGTCATTGCTACATTTAGGAATCCTAATTTCTGGTAGAGGGAGTAATATGGAAGCAATCCTAAAAGCAATAAAAAAACAAATGATTCCAATCAAACCTTCTATTGTGATATCAAATAGACCTGATGCCAGAGGACTAAGAATTGCTGAAAAATTAGGGATTAAAACACAGGTAATAGAAAGTAAAAATTTTAGAGGTAATCGTACGGATTATGATAAAAAAATAATTATGTCTCTGACAAAAAATGGCGTAACCGAAAAAAATGGCCTTATATGCTTAGCAGGGTATATGAGAATAATCAGCCCACACTTCATTAAAAAATATAAAAATAGAATTTTAAACATACATCCTGCCATCCTGCCAGCATTTCCAGGACTTGATGCACAAAAACAAGCAATACAATTCGGCGCAAAAGTTTCTGGGTGTACAGTGCATGTTGTTGATGAGGGAGTTGATACAGGTCCAATAATTTTACAGGAGATTGTCAAAATAACAAATAATGATACAGAGGAAACACTATCAAAGAAAATTCTTGCAAAGGAACATAAGATTTACCCAAAAGCTGTTGAACTTTTTGCTAAGAAAAAACTTTCAATAAAAGGAAGAAATGTTAAGATTTTAAATTAATTATCTGCCCCACCAAAAAAATATAACACAGTTAATTTTTTCTTATTTCCAAAAAAATAATGCTCAGTGTTTTTTGGTACAAAAAATGCCTTTCCTTTCTTTACAGAGTAATTCTTGTTTTTTATTTTTAAAAAACCATCTCCATCTAGTATATAGTACATCTCATCGGATTCATGTGGGAGTTGTGTATCTTCTTCACTAGGTTTCAATATCAAAAGTCCCGCAGCAAGATTCTCTTTATTTAAAAAAGTGTTGAAATATGAATTACTATTATTTATTTTACGAATGTAATCAGTAGTGTTGTATTCAAATTTCATTTCATTCAGCAACTACATGATAAAACTGTCGTTTTGGTGAACTTTGCATGTAATTCTCCAATTCATTATGAAGTGCATTATGCTCTGGACTTTGATGCATTTTTCTAAACAATTCAATATTCGTAAACTCAACCATTATTCTCTTAGACCCATCCTCGCCCTCAAGAAGACGTCTTGAGATGAAACCATCAAATTTTGACAGAATTTTATTAGATTCAGTCACCCAAGCCTTAAACTCGGATATTTTCTCCTCTTTGAGACTAACATCAACAATTGCAATAAACATGGTATTAATTTTAGTTAACCAAATAATTTCTTTTCTACGATTTTCAATGGTTTATTACTCACTAGATGAAGTTACCAACATTGACAGGCACTAAAATAGATGGTATAGAAGTTGCAAAAAATGTCAAGCAGGAAGTGGCACAGATTGTTGAGAATCTGAAATCACATGATGTTATTCCATGTCTTGCAACAGTTCTTGTTGGTGATAACTCAGCTTCTCAAACTTATGTCAAAAATAAGCATATAGCGTGTGAAGAGACAGGTATAATTACAAAAGATCATAGACCACCAGTTGAAACATCACAGAATGAATTGAATGAATTAATTGATATGCTCAATGAAGATTCATCCGTTCATGGAATACTCGTACAACTACCACTTCCAAATCATCTAAATGAATTTGATGCAATAACTAGAATTTTTCCAGAAAAAGATGTTGATGGTTTAACTCCTCATAATATTGGACTACTGGCTACAGGAAAGGCAGTTCTCAAGCCTTGTACTCCTTCTGGTATTATTGAAATGCTAGATTATTACAAAATATCACTAGAAGGAAAAAATGTTGTCGTAATAAATAGAAGCAATTTAGTTGGTAAACCACTGTA
>ENA-UPTF01002669-UPTF01002669.1-marine-metagenome-genome-assembly--contig:-NODE-2669-length-10160-cov-8.827531_pt1 | contig 10160 bp, 8 predicted proteins | sample MGYA00238166_ERZ767019 | MGnify/ENA primary metagenome ERZ767019 (study PRJEB28930, sample SAMN06266391) | marine metagenome | isolation source: Sea water from 250 m depth | place: Atlantic Ocean | study... | reverse complement strand
CCAGCCCTGATGATATGATCTGGCGTATTAAAATCTGGCTCCCCAACGCTAAAATTGATTACATCAACACCTTTTGCGCGTAATTCAGCCGCTCGGCTCGTCATTTCTAGTGTAAAAGATGGTTTTACACGCTTGACCCGATCAGAAAATTTCAATGGAAGACTCCTTTATATTTCATGTTGTTTTTTGTGATGTGCTGCTGTATTGAAATTTGGTTCTTCATTATCCGTCAGATCTTCCAATTTTGTATTATCTCCTTTTCCACCAAGTTTCCGTCTACGTTTAGCCTCCGGTATATTTTCTTCGATGTCAAGCTCTTCAGATAGCAACTTTTTTGACCTATGTCTTTTTTTCCCCTTCTTATGTATAAGGCTTTTCCGTCGTGATTTGGGAATATCATCTACGTTGATTCCATTCAGTTCTGATGCCACGCTCATTTTATCACTTTCTGCATCTTTATTACTAGGATTTACCGTAGAAGTGCCTTTTTCAAAATGAAATTCTTGTGGGTTAAATAAACCATAAATAGCGCCATACCCACGAGTAATACCATTTCCTAAACCAATATAATTGGGGAGATTAAAATTCGTACTAAACTCACCAGAAAATGCTCCCCAGTTATTTTCATCCACAGGCTTAGGAAATAAGGAACTTAAATTTACTTTAGTGAAAACTTTATCTTCCAGGTCGACACTAAGTTCTTTGGCTATAAATACAATATTTTGCCCTAATAATTTGTTGAGGAAACTCACCCGTTCCGAATTATTTAACGCTCTGTATTTACGGCCAGTAGTCTGATTAAGTGCAACCCAGGGGGTAACAAACCGATAGCGTATTAATTGATCAGCTTGTTGAAATTGATCCATCATATCGATAATATTTTTATCATTAACCTCAAAAGTAATATTGCCAAAATCCAGCGTACTAATTTTATCAATTAACTGTAATACACAATCAGACCCATCCCCAACACCAATAATATAGATTTGTTCATTTAGTACTTTTACCTGTACTCTGGGATATAAATAACGATCGCGATATTTACCATTTAACATAGGGATAATATCCAGGTCAGGATAATGTCGCATAAAGACTCCCTTAACTTGATAGGCTGTTTTCTTTACAGGTTTATCAGTGATCAAGGTAGCTAAAACTGCCCTGCTTTCAGGGCCATTAGAAACCATAATTATACCTCAACAATTAAAATCGATATAAAAGTTACAAACTATTGGCTCATTGTGTCCAGAAACTCCTCGTTGGTCTTCGTCCTTTTCATCCTTTCTTGCAGAAACTCCATTGATTCAATGGTATTCATTTCATTTAATAATTTCCGCAGTATATACATCCGCGCCAGTGTTTTTTTATCAAGAAGTAATTCTTCTTTTCTAGTGCCTGAACGTACTAAATCAAATGAGGGAAATATTCTGCGATCACTAAGACGGCGATCGAGAACCAATTCCATATTCCCGGTACCTTTGAATTCCTCGAAGATTACATCATCCATACGGCTACCCGTATCAATTAACGCTGTAGCGATAATTGTCAAGCTACCGCTTTCTTCAGTATTCCTTGCAGCACCAAAAAATTGTTTCGGTTTTCTCAGCGCATTTGCATCCACACCGCCGGAAAGAATTTTTCCACTGTGTGGAATTACAGCGTTATGTGCTCTCCCTAGACGAGTAAGACTATCCAGGAGAATTACAACGTCATCTCCAAACTCTACCAATCTCCTTGCTTTTTGAATTACCATATCAGCAACAGAAACATGTCGTCCTGGCGGTTCATCAAAGGTCGAGCTTACTACTTCAGCATCTACACTACGTTTCATATCTGTTACTTCCTCTGGTCGTTCATCGATCAACAGGATGAGTAATTTTGTATTGGGATGATTAGTTCTTATAGCATTAGCAATTTTCTGTAAAAGGATCGTTTTACCTGTTTTTGGTTGGGCGACTATTAGCCCGCGCTGACCTTTACCAATAGGTGATATAAGATCCATTATACGGGTAGACAGGTCTTTTTTGTCTACTTCAAGATTAAACTTCTCTTCTGGGTATAGAGGTGTAAAATTATCGAATAGAGTTGTTTTTTTTACCTCCTCCGCAGGATGTTCATTCACAGACTCTAACTTTAAGAGTGCGTAAAATCGTTCTTTTTGTTTTGGAGGTCGTATTTCTCCATACACTTGGTGTCCCGTACGTAAACCAAAACGTTTTATTTGTGATGGACTTACATAAATATCATCCGGGCCGGGAAGATAATTAAAATCCGGACTGCGTAAAAAACCGTAGCCTTCCTTTAACACTTCCAAAACTCCGTGGGCCTGCATAATGCCTTCTTTTTTATTATGAGCTTCCAGGATACTTAGGATCAATTCCTGTTTGCTTTTACCTGCGAACCCCTCAACCTCCAGTTCTTGAGCAAATTTAGTTAAATCCCCAATTTTTTGGGATTGTAGTTCATTAACATCCATAAAGATGATTCCTTTAAATGTTTAGTATATGTTTAAAAAATCAATAGGGGGAAAATGCGTGTGCGCTTTGAAGCCACCCAATTCCATAACTTACACTATATACTTCCATTGTCAAAATTAATTTCAAAATAATTGAAAACTGATTCTGCCACATAATGACTTCCAAAAATGATACCATTTTCACCTTTTAATGCGCGGTCATATAGGTACGTGTATCCTTTTTCTATTGAATCTGTAATTTTGCAATTCAGGTTTTGAGATTTTAACGAATTAAATAACAATTGTTCATCCATTAAGTTTGATTCTTGTATGCTGGCTATAAATAATTCATTAAATAAGCCATTTAATGCTGATGCTATTTGTTCAACATGTTTGTCATTTTTTAGAACCATTATTCCATTAGTAACTTTCGAATTGAGAGTATCTAGGGAAGCACGAATTGTACGAATCCCGCCGGGGTTATGGGCAACATCATAATAAATAGGCAATTTTTTTATTAGCGGTTGAAAACGGCCTAACCATTTAGTATTACTCAAGCCAGATTGTATTTCTGTCTTTTTCATTTTAGGGCAGTGATGCATTACTGCCCTAATCGCTAATCCTGCATTTATTGCCTGATGAGCGCCAATTAATGGAACGAAATATTGTTTATTATCCAATTCAAAAACTGTTGAGCGGTAATCAATGATAATTTTTTTTGGATCGTTGCTATATATAATCGGTGAATTGCACTCTTGGGCTTTTTTACGAATCACGTCCATTACTTCAGGTGTTTGGGAACAGACTAAAACTGGTGTTTGTTTTTTTATTATTCCCGCTTTTTCCGCAGCGACATCTATCAGAGTTTCACCAAGTATATGTTGGTGATCTAAATCAATGGAGGTAATAATTGTCAATTCTGGGTCAATTACATTTGTTGAATCCAATCTTCCACCCAATCCAGTTTCAATAACGGCAACATCAACTCCTTTATTCGAGAAATAATGCAACGCAAGTACTGTGGTTGCTTCAAAAAAGGTTGCTTCTACTTTATCAATAACTCCTTTGAATTGTGCCATAAATTCAATGATGTATTTATCTGAGATTGGTAACCCATTGATTCTAATTCGTTCGTTGAACCTTATTAAATGAGGAGACGTATATAAACCCACCTTTAAACCACTTTCACGCAGTATTGAATGGATCATGGCTGCTGTAGATCCTTTTCCGTTTGTCCCAGCAATATGAATTGTTTTTAATCCTCGGTGGGGACTGCCGCACCGCCGTAGCAACTCTTTTGTATGTTCTAGGCCAATTTTGATACCTAACCGGCGCAAGCCATATAAATGAGCTAGAAGATTATCAATTTTAGTGAATGGTAACCGTTTGGACATTATCTAGCGAGTAACCCAAAAAACGTTCAGCTATGCTCTCGAACTGAATAGGGGAGTCTGTGACAAAACATTTTAATAGTCCTTTATTGCTACTATTTGCACTCATTTTCTTTTCGAGAAGTATAATAGCAACCTCTTCAGCTACAGTTTCAGCTGAATCAATGAGTACAGTATTATCATTAACAATATCCTGAATCATTGGTTTCAACAGCGGATAATGAGTACAGCCTAAGATTAATGTATCAACATTTTCCACATTAATATTTTTTAAGTAAGATGCAGTTATTTCTGAAGGTACTGGGCCATTCAACCAACCTTCCTCCACAAGTGGTACAAATAATGGACACGCCTGTGCAGTAATTTGTATTGATGTTTCGATTTTTCTCAATGCCTGATTATATGCATTAGAATTAATTGTTGCGATGGTACCAATTACTCCTACATGCTTATTGCGTGTTGCATGAACCGCAGCTTGTGATCCTGGAATAATAACTCCCAATATTGGTACTTGAAATTCAGATTGTAATACTGGTAGAGAAAGGGCAGATGCCGTATTACAGGCTACTACTATTAATTTCGCATTTTCACCCAGGAGAAAATTCGTGATCTGGGTAGCGTAACCTGTGACTAAAAATGTGCTTTTATTACCATAGGGTACCCGCGCAGTATCACCTAAGTAAACTATGTTTTCATTCGGTAATTTTTCTTTTATGGCGTTCGCAACAGTTAGTCCCCCTAAGCCTGAATCAAATACACCAATTGGTCGACTATCAGACATCAACCTTCGGCCAATACTTGTTCCCTAGATTTTCTGAACCGCATTATTCCAGAATAAATACCTTTCGCCACTTTTTTCCTGTAAGCAATAGATTTTAACTTTCTTTCTTCATTTGGATTAGAAATATAACCAACCTCTACAAGTACATTGGGCATACTGGCACCAATCAACACATAAAAGCCAGCTTGTTTCAATCCCCGATTTGGTGAATCCAGTAATGGATCCAGTGCTTCTTGTATGTATGCGGCAAGATCTTCACTTTCTTTCATAAACATACTTTGGGCCATTGTTGCCATAATTAAATTTTCGCCAGTCATGGCATTATATTTTTTTCTAGTTTTACCTTCCTCCATCTTGATCACAGCATTCTCTCTTGATGCTACCTCTATAGCATCGTCAGTTTTACCCGGCCTAAGTAAATAGGTTTCAAAACCGCGTACACGGCGGTTTGGATTAGAATTTAAATGTATACTGACAAACAATTTTCCATTGGCTTCATTAGCAATTTTTGTTCGCTTCCATAAAGGAACGAACACATCCTCTTCGCGGGTATACATTACATTAATATGGGTATTCTTTTCTAGCAAGGATCCAACTCTTTTGGTAATGTCCAAGACTGTATTTTTTTCCTTTGTACCATATTTCCCTACAGCACCACCATCTTTACCACCATGACCAGCATCAAGCACAACTGTATCCAATCTCCAGCGGTTTTTCATATCTTTAATATGCGTTGCCAGCTTCTTAAATGGTGTTCTTAAGGTTACAATAATTGCATTAGGATCACTACTTTGATACACCTCATGCCCGATAATATCAGAGCGCAACCGAAAAGCCAATTGTGCCGATTCATCAAACTGATTTGATGTTACTTTGGTGACTACGCCTCTAGTATCAGTTTTCTTTATCATTGATGTATCAATAATGCCTTCTCTTACAGTAAGGTAAAACCAGCCATTATTATTCACGAACGAACTGATATCGCCATCAGAGAATTGTCGTGATGTGTTAATTCGCAATATAGTTCCATTAGACTTCTGTTCAATATCTACACTGTTAATATTGAATTCGATCAAATTCAGGCTGAGTAATCTCTTTGCAGCATCATAATCCAAACCTGGAATTATGCTCTGTTTCAATATCGAAAAGAAAGATTCCGCGGGCACATAAATTTCATCATATTTACCAAGAGCATGTTTGGACATCTGGAAAACCTGGTCATCAAGAACCAAGAAGCTAGATGATTTTGATATCTTGACGCGTTGATTACCTATGTATAGTACGATCTTTTGTCGTGCTGTATTTTCAAATGGCAACCTATCTGTGAAAAGTTTGGAAACTTCTTTTACAGACACATAAGGTTCTTGTTCTCCATCTAATATGGTCAGTTCAACATCCTTTTGATCAATCATATTCAATACATCTATAGATGCACTGCTAGCTGATTCAGTGAATGAAATAGATATATACAGTAAAAGGGTGGATAAACCTTTGAAAATTCTGGCGCTCATAGGTACGAAGTTATTCCCGGACTTAGTTGATTGCAAATGCACTAACTAAAAACTCGCGTGTGAAATTAACGTAACTTATTTATCAAAGACCCCTGAAAAAGCCATGTATAAAAAGCAAAACATAAATGAGGATAATGGTACTAGCTATTCAAGGTAAGTTCATTGCGTTTTGGAGCAATGAAGTAGGAACAATTCCTGAATCGATAATGAATTTTACGATAATTTATGATATCTATTACATGGATTTCACCCGAATAGATTCCTGATTCATAATGTATAAACAAGCGGTTACCGGAAGGACTAATGCTGAAATATCCTGTATCAGTGTAGTGATCGTACCATAAATGTGTAAAATAACCATCTGGGAAAAATTCCAAATAATAATTCTGATTGAATTGTCTTCCTTTAAAATACTTACTGGTCTCGCCGCCGATAAATGATATTAAATTTTCATTACCTCCAAAGCGATCTATTGGTTCTAATAAATCTACACCATCATTTAAATACCAATCAGATCCAGTAACAAAATGAGCCCCTCCGCGAATGGAGTTAAGTAACCTTTGGGCGGCTAATTGTAATTCTGCTACACTTTTAGACGAATCAAGCAACAACCATTGTTCATTAATGATTCTATCAACAATAGAACTGTCACGCATTGAACAAGCAACATTACCTGTTATTGCAGGTTGTAAATCCTTATCAAAAAGAACCCATTTTTCTATCCAAAAACGATTTTCACGTTGTGCAAGTTGGCGAGTACCAATAAAACGACCACGATACGACCACACAGGTAGGGACCAACTAGAATCAATAAGACTGCCCCTACGATCTATTCTACCAGTCTCATTCCACCAGTAATAATCACTGTCTTCAAAATGAAATTGGATCTGTCCCGATTCATACCAAATAGTACCCTGAACCATATTAAAATCATCATCAATTATGAGTAAAGAGGCGCGATTACCATTAGGATGCCACCATATAGCTGAATTATGAGGAGAAATGGTGCCATTGGTATATATTGCCTCATGTAACAATGACCCTGTCTGGTGATAGCGTATTTCTTTCTTTAGATCATTATACATTATATCATACGTACGAATAATGGCAGGAGACCCATCTTTATAGCGTCTCGTGATCCTTTCCTTGTACCTATGGGGGATAAGCACGGTTAAATTATCCAATGCTGTTTTTATATTCGTTTCAGGGATTAAGTCTAATTTGCTAAAGTTGTAATCATTACACCCGCCCATTAAACTTAAAACAACTAAATACATTAGTAATTTTCTTTGAATAACCACGTTACCCACGGCCAAAGTTTATATATTAATTATTCAATAATCAGAAATATGATATATTAATGACAACGCCCCTTATAATGGGGCGTTTTCATTAATTAATGTGACAATCGGTTTATTTGTTCGGATACATCATATAAACCAGATATAGAACTAGTAAACCCGCTAATCCGTTATCGCCAATTTGCGAGAATAAGTTACCTACACCTGCAATGACACCGAAAGGATCGTTGAACAATATGCCAACGATTATACCGAGGACAACTAAACTAATTAGGAAATCAGTTAGTTTGGTAATCCAACCTGTAAGCTTTGCTATCGCATCATTCATATTTATCCTCCTATATGTTAAGGCAGTGTTTGGGCTCCCAAAAAGAGAGCCCAACATCATACCCTATTGTTTTAACCTACAGGAAAGAAACAAATATTAACAGTGCGAGTAGGCCTGCCAGGCCTCCATCCATAAAGGAATTTACCAGTTCGGTAAGACCCAATACTGGATCCATTCCTGTTGGATATAGGATATTGGCAAAGACAAAGAAAACTATTAGCCCTTTAATTAGACTAACAATTCCACCGACTACGGAATTAACGGTTGAAGACAGATCAGCCATGTTGTTCCTCCTTGATTTGGTTCATAAGAAAAACGGGGACTATTCTCCCCGTTTCATGGTATGCGTTGTATTCGTTTCTACGAATATCTTCATTGAATTAGCCAAATTTAAGCACATTTCTATATATTTCAACATTAGAATTAAAATAAATGTATAACAATTAATGTAATTAATTTGAATATAGTAGAAAATAATCACCGATGATAAAATGCTGTTCGAGCACCGCAGATCACGCTATAAATAACCAAATACCGGGTTACTATAATATTTGGCATAATTATATTAATTAAGCGCAAAAGATTACTAACCAGCGCATTAAACAAAAACCTCCCTTTCCAAGTAGATACCCAATCACCCGCTAATTCTTTGTGGTATTCTGGGTACCTATCTAATAAAAGCGGAAGATTAGTCTGCCCATATGTTTCCATCTGTTTACAAAATTGGTTCAAGGATCTTTTATGATGATGTTCTGCGTTTATTTTTGAGGAGAAGCGTAATGCATCGGGGAAATTATGCCATAAACGTATCGCCATATCCGTATCCTCGCCACCATATGAAGTAAATTTTTCATCAAACAGACCCGTCTTTTTAATGGCAGATCTTTTCACAGCTGTATTATTGAAAAGAAACCATCTCCAACCGATAGCTGAGTTTTCTCCAAATTGACGCGCACCACGTTGAGAACTGTAAAAATAATGGTCCAATACATTTGGCTCTTCTCCTTTCGGTAGGGTTGTATTCCCAATAACACCGATAACTTCTTTATCCATTAGTTCCACCACAATTAGCTGCAACCAGTCAGGTCGAATGACCATATCACTATCCAAAAAACATACAATCTCTGAATTACTATTTTTTATCCCCGTATTTCTTGCTGCTGATAGTCCTTTATTTTTATCATGGTTGAAAAAATAAAAATTAGGATACGTTTTAAAATATTCAAGATGCTCTTTTGTATTATCTGTAGATCCATCGTTAACGGCTATAATCGAAAATTTATCCTGAGGGTAGTCTTGCTGAACAAGACTTTCAATACATTGGTCAACGATATGTGCTACGTTATTACAGGGCACAACAACAGCTACTGTTGCTAATTCATTCATACCCAACCTAGATCTTTATAATAACCATACAATATATCTGCGGTCTGGTAAAGATCGTGGTTATTTTGTGCCCAGAATCGACCTTTTTGCTGATATTCTAATATTTTCTCATTATTGCTGATCAGATTAACCAGGGTTTCGTAAAGAGTATCGCCGGTCACATTAACAAATGGGTGGTCCGGAATAAATTCCACGTATTCAGGCACCAATTCCGTCAGACAACAAAGACCCATTGCTAGCGCTTCCACCGAATTCATACCATAACCCCATCCGCCACGATTATGAACCTGATCAATGAGTATATCGCACGTTTGTTTAATTCTCTGCACCTCGTCAAATGGTTTATTTTCCAACAAAACAAATTCAATTTTCTGTTCTTTTGCAAGTTGCTCGCATATAGGAATAATTGTATCGCTCCCCTTATAATACCGATTTGTAGGGCTATGACAAACACGGATCGGGTCATTTAATGCAACATTGGATGATAATTGATTCGTATCAAAAGGCAAAAACATATATTTCATATCGGGATGTTTATCAAGCAAATCAACTTCACTTGTAATATTTAATTTACTTACCTTATCAATGGCCGGCAATACGCCTCTGGTGCGTAAATCTTGTCCGTGATAAGTGCAAGCAATTGCCTTATTTAAATCAACAAGACGTTTCACAAAACTGCAATCCCGATAAAACTCAAGCCCCCATTCAAGATGGATTATATCGAAGTCCAATAATTGGTATTGTTCAATGGTTGGTTCTATTTTAAAATGCCACAGCCAATCGCGAAAACTAAAATACCATCTTTCCAATTTGGAGTGCGGATTCCATGCTGGAGGGAAACCATCCTTTTCCTGGTAATCGCCCAATTGACCTCTATAAAACTGGTAATATTTATGGCGGCCAATCATATACCAAGGTTTTGCCGTGACTAATGGCAAATTTAAGCATATGCCAGAATCAAAATCATTCCGCGCCTTAAAAAGTGTAACAAACTCACATTGATTACCTTG
>ENA-UPTF01002666-UPTF01002666.1-marine-metagenome-genome-assembly--contig:-NODE-2666-length-10168-cov-10.304826_pt1 | contig 10168 bp, 12 predicted proteins | sample MGYA00238166_ERZ767019 | MGnify/ENA primary metagenome ERZ767019 (study PRJEB28930, sample SAMN06266391) | marine metagenome | isolation source: Sea water from 250 m depth | place: Atlantic Ocean... | reverse complement strand
CAGAAACTTCAGTCAAACAATCGGCCACAAAAGAATCTGAAAACAAGAAGTCTAAGGAAAAGAAAGAAACTAAAGATCAAGAAGAAACTACTTCTGACGAAGAGGTTAAAGAAGAAGTGGCAGAAACTTCAGTCAAACAATCGGCCACAAAAGAATCTGAAAACAAGAAGTCTAAGGAAAAGAAAGAAACTAAAGATTCACCAAAAAATAAAACTAAAACAAAAAAACAATAATTCTAATGTCTAAAGTGTGTCAGGTAACAGGTAAAAAACCCTTAAGTGGTAACAATGTTTCTCATGCTAAAAATAGAAATAAAAGAACATTTGAACCAAATCTACACAAACATAGATTTTGGATCGAGTCTGAAAAAAGATATATAAGCTTAAATGTATCAGCTAAAGGAATGAGGATTATTGATAAAAAAGGAATTGAGCAAGTCCTAAGCGAAATTAGATCTAGGGGCAATAAAGTATGAGAGAGAAAATAAGATTAGTTTCTTCAGCTGGCACAGGTCACTTTTACACAACTGACAAGAATAAGTCTAGCACGCCAGATAAATTGGAAATGAAAAAGTACGATCCAGTTGTAAGGAAACATGTTGTTTATAAAGAAGATAAGATTAGCTAATTCCGACGGCTTCTTTTATAAATTTCCTCTTAATCCAATGGATTTCCTGAGTTGCTTCAAATGCCAGGTTCCTTCCTAATGTAATCCAGGGATTTGTGCTATCAAATCCTTGTTTAAATACTTCCATCAAAGCAGTAACACTTAAATTGGGGATTTTCCTTAAATGTTCGTATTTTGAAAGAACTTGGTCCGAACCAATATCCTGACCTCTTCTACGAGACAAAACTATAACCTCATTAAGGTTTAGTACATCAGCAAAACTCATATTTAGTCCTTGGCCTGCTAAGGGATGAATAGTATGAGCTGCATCACCAATGATTACAGTTCGCTGAGAAAAGTAATTTTTTGCATGTAATTGATTAAGAGGAAAAGCGCTATAACCACCTTTCAGTTCAAGTTTTCCTAGAATAAACTCAGTTGCTTCTTCTAATTCTGAAACGAATTTAATGTTGTCTAGAGATTTTAATTTTTCAGCATATGAATTTTCTGCTGACCAAACTAACGATAGATTTGTTTCCTTACCATTATCAAAAGGAAGCAATGCTATAGGTCCTAGAGAAGTAAATACTTGCCAAGCAGTATTGTTATGAGGAATTTCAGATCTCAAAGAAGCAACAAAAGCAGTTTGATTATAACTCCAAGTTGATATTGGAATATGTAAAAGCTGTCTAACCTTAGAAAGACTGCTATCTGCTCCTACCAATAATTTTGATACTAATTTTTTTCCATCATTGGTAATTACTTCTACAGAATTATCATTGACAGAAATATCTTCTAAGCCATTGTTAAGCTCTAAATTTATATTTTTAGAGCTTCTTAAAATTTTAGATACTTCTCCGTAGATATAGTTATTCGCAATAATGGAACCAAGTTTCTCTCTGTCTATGTCTTTTGCTGAAAACTCAAGCCTTGAACTACCCTCTTTATCCCACACATAAATTCTATTAAAGTCTGTAGCTAAGTCTTGTAAGCTGTTCCATAGTCCAAGTTGAGAAAAAAGATCAATAGAACCCAAATTTAAAGCTGTTGTTCTGCTTGGAAATTTTGAGGCATTATCTATTTCAAAAGGATTCTTGCCATCTATTAAACAAACTTCAACACCTTGTTTAGCTAAAGAACATGCTAAAACTGACCCAACAATTCCTGCCCCAACTACAATTACTTCAAAATCCACTTTTATAATTTTAAGTTTTCTATGTCTTTAATGTCTCGAGGAGCATTTGCAGTTATTACTTCATGTCCATTTTCAGTTACTAACAGATCGTCTTCTATTCTGACACCTATTCCCAACCACTTATCCTCTACGTCCTCAAGAGAGTCCAAAATATAAATTCCTGGCTCAATGGTAAGAACCATACCTGGCTCTAGGTCTCTCCACTTTCCATTCCTCTTGTAATTACCTACATCATGCACATCCATACCTAACCAGTGGCCTATTCTGTGCATATAGAATTTTGTGTATCCTTCTTTCTTGATTAGTTCTTCGGCCTTCCCTTTTAGGAGACCCAAATCTATTAATCCTTCAGTAATAACTTTCACTGAAACCTCTTGAGCTTTTATCCATGGATTCCCTGGTTTAATCTCTGCGCATGCTTGTTGGTGTGCTTCAAGAACCACTTCATAAATCTTTTTCTGTTCCTCAGAAAATTTTTTTCCAACAGGGAAAGTTCTTGTTACATCGGAGGCGTAGTGTTCGTATTCACAACCGGCATCTACTAAGACAAGATCTCCATCTTTCAATTCAGAGCTATTTTCATTGTAATGAAGGATACAAGAATTATTTCCCCCTCCTACAATAGAGTTATAGGCAGGGAATTTTGCCCCTCCTTGCATAAAAGCATGAAGATATTCTGATTCTAATTGGTACTCGTACATGCCTGGACAAACATTGGTTATGGCACGAATATGGGCTTCGCACGTAATCTCTCCTGCTCTTTTCATTAGTAAAAGCTCATCTTCGGTTTTTATTAATCTCAATTCATCTAATAGTGAATCTAAGGAGAGTAAATTTTCTGCTACTTCCGAACCTTGTCTTTTGTTTGCCCTAATGTGGTCTAGCCAGTTGTCCAAACGCAGGTTAATTCCATTAGGAGAACTCATCGAGTAATAAATATTTCTAGAACCTTCTAGTAGTTCAGGCATTATTTCGTCGATAAGCGAAATACTATAAGCTTCATCTGCTCCGTGAACTTCCCTTGCACCATCTTGGCCCGACCTAAAACCGTCCCACTGTTCTCTTAAAGGATCTCTGTCCCTACAAAAAATGACGTATTTTCTTTTCTTTGCTGAAGGCCTAATAACTATTATTGATTCGGGTTCATTAAATCCGGAAAGATAGTAAAAGTTACTGTCTTGCCTAAAAGGATAGTCAGAATCTGAGTTCCTGGATTTAATGTTAGAGGAAGATAATAAAATAACTGAATCATCTAATACTAACTCAGATAATTTTTTTCTTCTTGATGAAAAATCAATAGCTTTGTCTGTCATCTTCTTTTCCTTTTTTTCATCCTACCAATTGAGATGCCACTGGCAAGAAAAACTCTTCATCTGTAAACTTAATGAGTTGGGAAAGAAATGTCAGATAAAGAATTTTTGGACTTAGAAGTTCAGGTTAAAAACCTCATTAAACTTAGTAAACAACTGAAAGAATCCAACATTCATTTACTCAAAAAAAATAAAGAGTTATCTATTAAGGAACAGAAACTTTCAGAAACACTTGCTTCTTCAGCAAAAAATATTGAAAGACTCATTAAAGATCTCAAAAAAAAGACGAAGTAACCTAAATGGAAAAGAATATTACAAAAGTAAAAATTTTAGGTCAGGAATATAAAATTTCATGCCCCCCCGAAGAAAGTGATCAGGTGAAAGATGCAGCAAAATTTTTTGATAAAAGACTAAAAGAGATTAGACAAAATACTAAGCTAGATGAGTCTAAGGCAGCTATTATTGCCGGTCTCAATATAAGCAATGATTACTTAAAAAACCTCTCTTCTTCTAAGCAAGTAGTTCAGTCAAATTCAGGAATTAAATCCTTAAGTAAACAAATTGAAAAACAGCTAGAAAGTTTGTCAAAATTAGATTCTTAATCAGTTATACTTTATTTTGCTTCCTGGTTTATTCGATAGCTGGTGAGACCCTCGAGCCGATATTGAATAATTAGGAGATTTTGGAAAGTCTTGTTGAGCATACCTTCCTTGGGGAGCCTGATGGACTGACGAAATCACCGCCTTGGACCTCACGGTTCAGGGCTGCATCAGTAACGGTATTCCGGGAAGCTCTTTTTGCATGACCTATAAAGCTTCTCTTAGAAAAGAAAAAATCCAAGAAAGAGATTCAATATCCAACAAAGAAAGAGCTCTTGCTGAAAAAAATACGGCGGCGCACTTTATCAATACTTATGGAGAACTTGATTTCGGGAAAGTTTCAATTTATTTCCCCATCAAAAATGAGGTACCTACAGAAACAATAACTAGATATATTAAAGAGTTGGGAAAAAAGTGTTTTTTACCATTAATTGACAAGGACTTAAATAACAAAGAAATGAAATTTTCTGAATTCACCAACGAAGCTTCCTTGGTGAAAAATAAATTCAATATACCGGAATCATTAAACAGCCCTCTTGTTATCGCCTCTGAATTGGAGTTGGTCATTATGCCTTTAGTCGCTTTTGACAATAAGGGTTATAGGTTAGGAATGGGGCAAGGATATTATGATTTCACCTTTAAAAATTTCCAGTTAAATAAGAAGCAAGTATTTTTGGGTCTTGCATATGATTTCCAAAAAACAGAAAGTTGCTATCCCGAGGAGCACGATTTAAAAATGGATGCAGTTATATGTCCTTCAGGGATCTATAAATTTTCTTAGCTATTCTAGAAAAGACAAATAGGCTGAGTTATCAGATTCGTTCCAAAATGGAAAACCTGTTTTACTAAGATGTTTTGTTAGTCTTTGAGTTTCACTTGAGTTGGCTTGAAAACCTACTAATACTCGTCCATAGGCTGAACCTTGATTCCTATAGTGAAACAATGTGATATTCCATTTATCACCTAATTCATTAAGAAAATCCATCAAGGCTCCAGGCCTTTCCGGAAACTCAACTCTGAATATTTGTTCGCCATAAGAAATTATGTCTTTTGGTGCCCTGCCCCCCACCATATGTTTAACATGTAATTTAGCCATTTCGTTGTCAGATAAATCTTTAGGTGAGTAACCTTTGTTTTTTAGTTCCTTTATAAATCCTGTCTTTTCTTTTGGGTCCTCACTTACTCTACAAGCCACAAATATATTAGCCTCTCCCTCATCATCAATACGGTAATTGAATTCTGTAATCATCCTTTTACCTAAATCTTTACAGAATTTTCTAAAACTACCTCTTTCTTCAGGTATACAAACACTCAGCAAGACTTCTTTCTTCTCTCCTAATTGAACTCGTTCAACTATATGAGAAAGGCGATCGAAATTTAGGTTTGCTCCTGAATTAATCGCTACCAGATTTTTATTCTTCCATCCTCTACTTTTAACCAATTTCTTAAGGCCTGCTAAAGATAATGCTCCAGCTGGTTCTGAAATACTTCTTGTTTCTTGAAAAATATCTTCTACTGCTGCGCAGATCTCATCTACAGTTACTGTAACCACTTCATCTATACATTCCTTAATTATGGGGAAAGTAACTTTACCGACTTGCTTTATAGCTACGGCATCCACAAAAAGCCCTACTTCTTTTAAAGTTACTCTGCGATTAGCCTTAATAGACTCATATAATCCTGCTGCTTCTTTAGGTTCCACCCCTATTATTTTGATACTCGGTTCTAAGTTTTTAATGTATGCGCCTATGCCAGCTATTAAACCCCCCCCTCCAACAGGAACAAACACTGCATCTATTTTCTTGTCACACTCATCAAGGATTTCTTTACCTATAGTTCCTTGACCTGCAATTACATCTGGATCATCAAAAGGATGAACAAAAGCAAATTTAGGGTTTTTTGATAATTTTATGGCATGTACATAAGCATCATCATAACTATCTCCAACAAGAACAACCTTTGCGCCCAAATTCTTTACTGCCTTTACCTTAATACTTGGAGTAGTAACTGGCATAACTATAGTTGATTTTAATTTAAGCTTTCTTGCAGAATAAGCTACACCTTGAGCATGATTTCCAGCTGAAGCAGTAATTACTCTTTCAACATCACCTTTCTCTTTGATGAGAGAAATCTTATTGTAAGCTCCTCTCAATTTAAAAGAAAAAACCGGCTGAAGGTCCTCCCGTTTTAGAAAGACATTATTTTTTATCTCCTTTGAGAGATAACTTGCTGAAGACAAAGGTGTAATATTAGCCACATCATAAACTCTGCTTTGCTGAATCTTCTTTAAATATTTTTTGGATTTAGAAAATTTCATTTTTTTTATTTATCTCCCCATTTAAAGGGAGCGCAATTATACTTACCGGACAATTAATTGCACAAAAAATTCTAAAATTATGGATAAAGAAGAAAAAAAGAAGCAATCAGCTGAAAAAGCATACGAAATAATCAAAAAAGGCCTCAATAGAGACACAGTTTTGGGTATTGGAACAGGATCTACTACAAATTACTTTATAGAAATACTAAATCAGGAGAAATTAGACCTAAAAGGAGCAGTATGCAGTTCAAATGCCTCTGAAGAATATCTAAAAATGTCCAATATTGAGATTCTCAGCTTAAATGATGTACATAAAATAGATTTTTATGTTGATGGAGCTGATGAATTTAATAGTAGAAAAGAATTGATTAAGGGAGGAGGGGGAGCTTTAACAAGAGAAAAGATATTAGCCCACTCTTCTGAAACATTTATTTGTATAGTTGATGATTCCAAGTATTCAGATTTATTAGGTAATTTTCCTGTACCCATTGAGGTTATAGAGTTGGCCAGAAGTGCAATTTCTAGAGAAGTGATGAAAATGGGTGGCAGGCCTGTTTATAGAAATAATTTTGTTACAGATAATGGCAATCAAATTGTTGATGTACATAATTTGAACTTAAATGTTCCATACGAAACTGAGCAGAAATTAAATAATATTCCTGGGGTAGTTGAAAACGGAATATTTTCTTCTAGGAAGGCAGATATTATACTCCTAGCTACAGATAGTAGTGTAGAAGAAATTATAGATTAATTCTTATTTTATATGATTAGTTAGGTATGTAAGTGCTTACTATCAAAGAAGTTCTTTTATGTATTTAACTAATTCTGGTCCATCAGGTTCAATACTTTGATTAAAGTGTTTTACCTCTCCATTCCTGGCGATTAAATATTTGTTAAAATTCCATTCAGGCTCCTTTCCGGTTGCCTCAATAAGAGTCTTATAAAACGAATTAGCAGAGTAAGATCTCATTCCTAATTTACCACCATTAGTCACATGCGATCTTTTAAACATTGGGAAGCTAACTTTGTAATTTGTTCTACAATATTCCTTAACCTTTTCTTCTTCAGTGAATTCTTGAAAGAAATCATTTGATGGGAAGCCCAAAACTATTAATCCTTCATCTTTATACTCTTCATATAAACTTTGTAATGCATCATATTGATAGGCATAACCACATCTACTGGCTACATTGACAGCTAAAATAACTTTGTTTTCATAATCACAAAGATTTTTTACCTCTTTTGATGCCAAAACTCTTAAATCATGGTCAAGTACTCCAGGACAAGCAGCAAAGACTATATTTGTAAGAAAAAAGGAAAGAATAAGTAATATTTTCATCATAAGTTTCCCTAAATTATTAAAACTTGTGTATTTGTCTCTACTTTATTGAATAAAGTAATAACATCTACATTATACATTCTTACACAGCCATCTGAAGCTGGTTTACCAATTAAACCCTCCTCAGCTGTTCCATGTATATAAATATATCTAGATTTTGAATCAACTCCAGGACCTTGATTTTTACCTTCTTCTAGGCCTGTTAACCATAAAATTCTGGATGTAACTACATCAAATTCAGTATCTATGGGCTCTTTAATGATATTAGCAATTGCTCCTGTCCACCTTCTACCCTTTAAAATAGCACCTTCTGGAAGTCCTTCTCCTATCTTTTCTGAGATTTTATGTCTTCCTAGGGGGGTTTTAAAGCTATTTACTTTAGATCCTGTACCATACACGGAAGTAGAAACACTGTAAATCTCATCTATTTTTCCCTTTTTTAAGAAAAAAAGCTGTTGAGTAGCTATATCAACTACGATTAGTTCTTCTAATTCTCTATATTCTGCTGAAATACTTTCTATATTAGCTAAAGCCATATAATTACTGGGTTTTTCTAGAGCAACTGTACATGATATTAAGAATAAAGTAATGAATAATATTACAAAATTGATATATTTATTGTATAAATGTTTATTATGTATTTTAATATATTCTTTATAGAACATTTGTTCTTTTATATAGTAAAAGGTACATATAGATTAACATTATATATACATATATAAAGTAATTTCCCACAACAGAAAATGGTGTTTTTCCTTCATAAATTGATACACTTTCTCTTATTTGCTTATCCTCAAAGAATCCTTGCCTATTCACTACATTCCCTTTTCTATCAATAATAGCGCTAATTCCGCTATTTGTTGCCCTAACAAGACTTTTTTGATGTTCTTGGGCCCTTGATTGGGCAATCTCTAGGTGTTGTTCTGGTCCAATAGATGCTCCAAACCAAGTATCATTGCTTATTGTAACTAATAAATTGCTATCTTTAGCTGTTTTTCTTACTAAATCACTAAAAGCTATTTCATAGCAAATACTTGATGAAATAGCTATATTATGCGCTTTTAGAAGGCTATAGGACTCTCCTGGAAGGGTATTTATAAGGTTTATACCTAAAATATCAAGAATTTTGTCTAAATAGCTCCTTAGGGGTATGTATTCTCCAAAGGGGACTAGGTGTATCTTGTCATAATGGCCTTTTATAGCCCCAAACCCTTCTATTCTGTTATATCTCTCAATTAAGCCTGGATTTTGTATATCTTTTGCAATTATTCCGCTAATTAAAGATATATTTCTTAATTTAGCTTGCTTTTCAATATCTGAGATCCAGGCATGCAAGTCCCCTTTATCAAAAATGATTGCAGTTTCAGGAAAAAAGATGAATTCTCCTTCTTGGGCTTCAGAAATAGAGCTATTAATCATATTCATAGTCTTTTTGACTCCCTCAGAGCTCCATTTTTCTTTTAATGTTAGATTTGGCTGATAAATAGACGCCTGAATGATTGAAATTTCTTTAGTCCAACTTATTTTATTCAAGGTAAACGAGGAGAGAAGAAAAATGACTATTATGAGGGCAGGGGACCAATGTATTTTTTTCTTATTTCCAAAAATAAGAACTAAACTACCGGAAATCATTACAGCTAAAACTGATGCACCATAAGTGCCTAATATTGGTATCCATCCGCCCATCGAAGTGCCCGCTAAAGATGTTCCAACTATAAGCCATGGGAACCCTGTAAATAAATAGCTTCTAATAATCTCTACTGTTACCCAAACAACAGGAAAGAATAATAAATAATTCAAATTTTTATTACCGGTTCTAAACTTTTTTATTAGATAGAAGGTTAAGCCTGTATATAAAGATAAGAGGAAGATGAATAAAGTAGTAATAAGTAAGGAACTTAATATACCTTGGTTTCCATGATAGTGAATACTCACATACACCCAAGATATACCTAAGCCCCATTGGCCGATTCCATAAAATAATCCCAGTAAAAATGTATTTTTTTCTACCCTTTCACTTGCTAAGTAAAGAGCTAAAGAAATAGAAAGAATTGTTAGAGGCCAATAGTCAAATGGAGCGAATCCTAAAGGAAATAATAGCCCACAAAAAAGCGCTAATAAATACTTGCTCATTGATCAGTAATCTTAAGTCTGAGAGAGTTTAGCTCAAATGATTTATTTAGACTTAATTACTCTTATTTTCTTGAGTCTTCTTTTTTCAGTAGATGCAATAACAAACCTTAGATTACCTATTGAGATTGCATCATTGGTTCTAGGAAATCTTGCAAAATGATGCATAACTATACCTCCTAAGGTATCAAAATCTTTATGACCCAACTCAGAGTTAAATTCTTTATTAAAATCTTCTATTGGAATAAGAGCTGATACTAAAAACTCTTCATCAGATAGCCTTTTTACCATCTGGTCTTGTAAATCATCATGTTCATCTTCTATTTCCCCAACGATTTCTTCTAATACATCTTCTATTGTTACTAAACCTGTAATTCCACCATATTCGTCTATAACAATCGCCATATGGTTCCTGCTTGCTCTAAATTCATCCAGAAGGGTATTCAGCTTTTTGCTTTCTGGAACAAGAACAGCGGGTCTAAGCAGGCTATTTAGCTCTAATTTGACTGTATTTTTAGGAGAAAGGAGGGGCAAAAGGTCTTTTGCAAGAAGAATCCCTTCAATTTCTTCAGTTTCCTTGTTAAATACTGGAAATCTTGAATGTCTTGATTTAATTATCCTAGGAAGGAAATCTTCAGGTTCCTCAGTTGAATCAACAAAGATTATTTGAGG
>ENA-UPTF01002664-UPTF01002664.1-marine-metagenome-genome-assembly--contig:-NODE-2664-length-10176-cov-3.105852_pt1 | contig 10176 bp, 10 predicted proteins | sample MGYA00238166_ERZ767019 | MGnify/ENA primary metagenome ERZ767019 (study PRJEB28930, sample SAMN06266391) | marine metagenome | isolation source: Sea water from 250 m depth | place: Atlantic Ocean... | reverse complement strand
AAAATCAAAATCCTAGAATAGAGGCTAATGCATAATCCAGATCACATTACATCAACAAAGGAGACTACTCCTAATTTCAAATGGTGGGCATTTGGAGCAATTGCTGTTGGAACTTTTATATCAGTCGTAGGGCACGGCAGTGTATTAGTAGCTCTGCCGTCCATCGCAGAATATTTTGATACGAATTTACCTACCGTGCAGTGGGTAATTATAGCCGAAACCCTGGCGATAGCGGTGTTATTACTTCCGATGGGGAGATTAGGTGACCAGATAGGGCGAAGAAAAATTTATTTGGTTGGATTCTCAATTTTCATACTATCAGCTGCTGTCGCAGGGTCTCCTTGGTGGTCAAGCTTTCCAACGCTCCTAATCGCCAAATTGGGACAGGGAATTGGCTCTGCCATGCTCCAGGGAAATGCAGTAGCAATGATTCTATCTGCTTTCACAGAAGAAGAACGCGGAAAAGCTTTAGGATCTAATTTGAGTGTCGTCGGGTTGGGTTCTATTATTGGACCGGCGCTGGGTGGAGTGTTGGTCAGCTTATGGGGTTGGAAATCTATCTTTTGGATCAACATACCCGCAGGTCTGCTAGCAATAATCGCCACAATAATCATTCTGAAAGGTACAAACTTAGGTATCACTGTAAAAAGCCAAGAGAGATTCTCTTTTGATTGGGCAGGCGCTGTATTGTCGGGCATATCGCTTTTTTTGTTTTTGATATTGGTAGGGAACGGCCACCAATTAGGTTGGTACTCTTCCTCAGTCATATTCGGATCTATTTTGTTTGTAAGCTCGTTATCTTTATTCATCTGGTGGGAATTAAGATCAGATGCTCCTATGCTAGATATCCGATTATTCAAAACCAAATTGGTAGGACTTGGGATAACCGCCGGTTGGATTTCGTTTCTTGGCACTTCGGCCACTCGTTTTATGATGCCTTTCTATTTACAATCTATTCTTGGCTGGAGCCCAAGAGATATGGGGTTATTAATGATACCTCCAGCCTTATGTATGGTTGTACTCGGACCGATCAGCGGCCGCCTATCTGATAAATTTGGATGGCGGAAATTTACCTTGTCAGGATTGGGATTATCTACTTGCTCAGCATTCATATTAGCAACATGCCTGTCCACTGATTTCCCGGTTTTATGGATAGTAGTCATGTTAATGATGCAAAGCGCCGGTACAGGTTTATTCCATTCGCCGAATACCAGCTCTATCATTAGCGCAGTTGACCGCACTCGATATGGTGTCATCGCGGCGCTGACCAATTTAATGCGTAACTCAGCGAACATAGTCAGCATAGCCGTTGCTACCACCATTGTTGTGATAGTCATGGGAATCCAGGGGGTAGAACCAAGTCTTCAGGCCGTTTCTCCAGATGTGTCAGATGCATTCATATCTGGTCTTCGTTGGGCTTTCGGATTCCTCGGATTCCTAATGCTCATTGGTATGGCAATCAGTTACATAAAAGGTGACAGGGCACCTGAGAAGACTACCCCTATTTAGGGAAGTTGATCTACGAATCAAAAACAAAGGCTATCCAAATACAATGTTAACCATCTCCTGCCACACCCCCAAACACCCATTGTGGGCGAGACCCATAATTGACACTAACTTGTACTCAACCTACACTCCCTTGACAACATTACATACTTATAACTTCAACCACCCTTCATACAAGACCGGATAAACGCCTATTTAAAGAGGTGATTATGGCTCGTATACCAGCTGTCACTCGAGAAGATATTCCAGATTCCCTGAAAAAGGTTTTTGATGAAGTAGCAGCAGAGCCCGGCGGTATAGGCACTGGGCCGATGTCTATCCTAAAAAACAGTCCTGAAATGGCCAAACGAGCTAGGCCACTGTTCAACTACGTAAGAAACGAATCCACGGTTCCCAAAAAATTGCGTGAACTGGGCATGTTACTTACAGCAAGAGCTATGAATTGCCCGTACATATGGCATGCCCATTTTGAGTACGGTCGAGCAGAAGGTCTGAGTGACATGTTGCTAGATGCTATTAGAGATAAGCAAACACTGCCATCAGTTCCATCCGACGAAGCCATAGTCATAGCTTATTCAAACGAATTGTTAAATTATAAAAGTGTTACCACCGAAACGTTTAACACCCTACTAAATTTACTCGGAAGAAGAGGATTGGTTGAATTGACGACATTATTGGGGTTTTACACAATGCTGGCGTTCAATGCTAATGCACTGGATCTCCAATTACCTGAAGATATAGCCGAACTACCGCTACCAACCTAACATCCGCATAATTTCCTAGAACATATAGAATCTCAAACGATCCCGAAGGAGGATATATGGCCATACAATCATCACGACTAGAAGGAAAGGTCGCCATTATTACAGGAGCTGGGGCTACCGGCAGCGGGGATTTTGTTGGAATAGGCCAAGCTATTTCCATTCTCTTCGCACGACATGGCGCATCCGTTGTACTAGTAGACAGAGACCAAAAAAATGGGGAGGCAACCCTCGCTACTATAAGAGAAGAGGGCGGTGAAGCTTCATTATTTGTTGGAGACGTTACTAACAGCTCTGACTGTCAGGAGATGGTCAACAAAGCCACAAGTGAATATGGAAAGATTAATGTGCTGATTAATAACGTGGGGATCAGCGGGCCCGGATCTGTAACAGACGTAGAGGAAGAATTTTGGGACACCGTAATTGACGTTAACCTGAAAAGCGTAATGTTAACCAGTAAATACGCTATCCCAAAGATGATCGACGACGGAGGAGGGTCGATTGTTAACCTGTCATCCATAGTCGGGATGAGAGCCGGCAGCGGCCGACCAAGTCATCCCTATGCAGCCTCGAAGGGGGGCATTATCGGCTTAAGCAATTCTATGGCTGTCCATTACGGCCGAGACAATATACGGGTCAACTGCATCGCCCCAGGACACATACGAAGTCCTATGGTTGCGCGACATAGTTCTGAAGAAATGCTGACGCTACGCCGCAAAGCAGGCCCACTAGGCACAGATGGAGAACCGTGGGATGTCGCCTGGGCAGCATTATTTTTAGCTTCGGATGAGGCTAGATGGATATCTGGAGCTACATTACCAGTAGATGCCGGTCTGCTCGCTGCGACTCCCCTGGCAATGTACCCCTATTTGAAAGACTAAAACACTTGATCAGGGTATTTGAAGCCCCAAATACCCTGATCAACTTCCGATCAATAACCTAGTCAATTCAGTTATATCAGTCACTATTTCCAAGCACTGAACCATTTCTAACACCGCTTTCGCACGGTCTCGACCTATCACTTCCGTGGCGAGAGTTAAGAATTTTGTTTCCAATTCTACCTGTGTAATTGGATGTTCCGCATCACCATATTGGGCAATTACGGATTCTTCGAAATTCCGGTAGTCAGATAACTCTATCGACACCTTAGCCGAGGGATAATCATATCGCCTAAAATCCATACCGGAATCAGATTCTAAATGAACTTTTCGGGCGATTTCTTGAATACCTGGATTATCTATATGGTCGATTTGGAACGCTGTTACATCTGTTTTACCCAAAACTAACGCTGCACCAATAGCGTAAGGAATAGAGAATTTAGTAGCAAGCATGTTATCCGGCTCGGGGTTGTCTAGTATCAAAGCAATGGGTGGCACGTGAACTCTGATGCTAATTATCTCGTCAATAGCGAATTCATATTTCGAGACAATTGATTCTACAGCGTCCAATACTGGATGATTATAAAGACAGCAAGCATGCGTTTTAAAATAGTTCCTTTCTATCCGATAAGCCTTTAAGTGAGATAAGCCTTCAACAACAATATCTGGGGCAAATTCTTGTCCAAGTAAATTAGTATATAAATCTCCTGGTCCATCCCGTACCCCAGTAAAACCGGATTCGACCAGGTGGCAGGCTAAAATTCCATTAAAGCAGGATCTACCAGGATATAGATTTCTAATGGTTGCACCTTCAATACATGGCGTCCAAGTGTTGGCGGGACTCATTGACGATGCCATGTTCATTGACTGCAGAATTTTTGCCGCATCAAAACCCATAAGCTTAGCCGTTGCCACCGCAGAACCGATAGTTCCCCAAGTTCCGTGGGAATGTACATCCAAGCGAATCGTTGTTCCAGAACCGATACGAGATACAACCTCGTAGCCCAATACTAAACTTAACAACAAATCTGGACCAGACGACTTTAATTCCTCAGCAATCGCGATAGCAGCTGGAGTCACATGGATCGATGGATGGCCGCCTCCCAGACGATTACCTTCATCTACTTCTAACGAAACCCCAGCGGTTGCATTAACTAAAGCTGCGACCAGTGTGGTTGTTCGCATCGTATGGCCAAATAGAGGAATATCGCCAACGCCACCCAAATGAGGAGCTAATTTAGCCAAAGAAGCATTTTGGTGAAGTTGGCTACCTGCCAATATTGCTCCAAGAGTGTCCATCAATACATTTTTTGCAGCATCTCGAGTCGCTTCGGATAAATCTTCCCAGTGGGTAGAATGTACGAAGCTAGCAACTAAATCCAGATAATCACTAGACATTCTGACCTCTCATTCCCCGAATCTCACCGATTAACTCCTACTGGTACAACACTATTAGACAATATAAGATACTGTCGTCATTTTCAGAGTGGATAGAGACTTTCCAACGCATCTATTTGTTCAGTTGTTAAACTCCATCCGGACGCTCCACAGTTTTCGACAGTCCGTTCGACGCTATTAGATTTAGGGATAGCAATCACGCCGGGATGGGAGATACACCAATTTAGAGCTATTTGAGCTAAGGACTTGTGTGACTGCTCCTTTATTGATTCAAGCAACGAAGAATCAGAATCTTCTTTGTGAAATAAACGTGCAACCTTGTTCGTCATATTCGAACTCACTGACTTAGCCAAACTGCCATCTGCCAAAGGTGTGTACGCCAATATTGATATATCTCTCTCCAAACAGAAAGGTAATATATCCTTTTCTATATCCCGCCTCTTTAGATTATAAATGACTTGATTCGAAACGATAGGATAATTATCCATGGCCGACATTGCTTCATCCAGTTCCCCGACCGAGAAATTGCTGACCCCGATATATTTAACCAAACCTCTGTCTACTAACTGCTCCATGGCCGTCATAGTTTCTTTTATGGGAACCCTCGAGTTAGGCCAATGAATTTGATAAAGATCTATTATATTAACTCCTAAGCGCCGTATACTTTGTTCAGCAGCTCTTAACACGTCATCGTATTTCAAGTTACTTCCCCAGACTTTCGTAGCAACGAATACCTGATCCTGAATCTCGCTAATCGCCTCCCCAACATGACTTTCTGTACGATACATTTCTGCTGTATCTATCAGAGACGCACCCAACCGGACTCCAGCTCGTAACGGCTCTATCCCACCACTGTAGCGCCAAGTCCCTAATCCAATTTCTGGTATCTCTAGGTCCGTGTTACCTAGTAACTTCCGTTTGACTACAACCATAATTCACCAAAATCATTAACATAGGCTCCAAGGCCTTAGTTTATTACATATCTCCATGCCCCATCTTCGATTAATTCGAAGGCCTTATCTTGCTCGCTCTTTGATACCAAAACACAATTTGAACAATATCCATTCAACCTACTTGTGCGCCAGGCTAAACAGCAACCCAACCGTCTTGCAAACAACCCACTACGTGTCTCCATCTTAATGACTTCTATTGTAACTTGCCCAAATACTACAGTTGACTCGTCATCAAATAACTCTTTTGCAAGTTGCGCCAAATCACCCGGATCATCCACAAATGGATATAAATGCCGAAATGCCTGGCCGCAGGCAGAAGCGACCGCATTCTTTGAAACCGGCATACTCGCACGACATATTTGTGTCAAACTATCGATTACTGGACCCAGATTCTCCTGAAACAACCATCTCTTCAGGACCGTAAAAAGACTATCATAATCTAGGGTCTGAATGGCGTGTTCGTGTCGTATATCAGTGTCATCCTTCAAAGCAGCGAAATAGGGGGTCACCATGGCTGTTCCATCGATAAATCTTCTAGAACTCCCCTCCTTTACGTGGAACGCTAAATTCTTCAACGTAACATCTGGAACCCGCCGTTCAAGAACAAACTGTCCAATCACCGGCCACACTAACCGCGTAAGATAGGCGATCAAAAAAGCTGATCCAGCTACATGAGGATCCGAACTACCCCAGTACTCAAGACCATAATCGCGAACCATATTCTTAAGGCGGTCATTGTCCTCGTGAAACAAATCATAGGCACTTACCCAGCCATCAGCCTCCGAATCTTTCACAGGCAATCGAAAATAAGGACTGATTTGCGTCAATCGATCCATACCTTTTACCAGAGGATGAAAATTCGTCATGTGATTATCCTATCAAAACATATGAAACATTCGTCTAAGTTTTAACTAGCTATGTAACCTGATTATTCGCTTATAATCAATATCAGCCTCGTTGATGATCAAACAAATAAGAGTTATAGTGGAGATAATAACAGTTCGATAATCAGAAATGATTAAATTTATCGGCGATTTCATACCCCGGAGTTTTAATGAACCAACAAGAGATTACGATGCACCTGAGAGAATCAGGTACACGTGTTACTCCCCAAAGGGTGGGCATAGCGGAAGCTGTAATTAATTCCACTGATCACCCATCAGTTCAACAAATCCTAGAGAGAGTAAAAGACCATTTCCCTTCGATGACTTTAGCAACTATTTACTCAACCCTAGACGTCTTAGAGAAAAGTGGGTTAATCCAAGAACTACCTTTCCCTCAGTATTCAAGATACGAATCGAATCTAGCTCCCCATGTGAACTTGGTCTGTGTTAGATGTGGAAACGTTTCGGATTCCGAAGTCGGGCAACAACTTGTGTCAGACTTAAAAACCCAAATATCGACTGGTTCTAGCTTTAAAGTATCCTGGCAACGGGTAGATTTTCATGGGTGGTGTTCAAAGTGCATGTCGGAGAACCCAATCGATGTACAACCCGTCAAATAGTACTTGTTTATAACAATGGACAATGCCCGTTTACCACACCTCAGTAATTTCCAGCGAGTTTATAATGATGCAAGCAGTCATTGGCATTACTCTTTGGACAGACAATTTAGAGACCCTGTTCCATTTTTACCACCAAGTCCTTGGATTCCCTATACATTCAAAAAAAGTTGATTTCATTGCCTTTCAACTGGGAGACATCAGATTCAATATAGGGATTCACGGACAAATAGAAGGACTTAACAAAGATCCTTACAGGATCATGCCACACTTGGAAGTGACCGATATCCATCAGGAACATGAACGTTTATCAAATTTAGGGGTGTCATTTATCAGGAAACCAGAAAAAGAGCATTGGGGAGGGTGGGTAGCAACTTTTGAAGACCCCGATAATAACATTTTACAAATGCTCCAGTTACCAAGTCAGTAATTGAAATCAATATTAGATAATGAGCATTGCATCTCCAAACGAATAAAACCTGTATTCAGATCTGATGGCCTCTTCATAAGACCTCAATATCTGATCTCTTCCAGCAAACGCCGAGACCAACATCAGTAAAGTAGACCTCGGCAAATGAAAATTAGTGATCATCGAGTCAACCAAGCGAAACCTATGTCCTGGTAACAGATAAATATCTGCCTCACCGTTAGTGGGTTTTAACTGGTGTTCCCCTGCATTGACCATATTTAAAGCTATTTGTTCCAATACTCGTACCGAGGTGGTACCAACTGCTATGACGCGTCGTCCTTCACTTCGGGCGTTATTAAGCTCGTCTACCACAGTGTTCCCTACTTCATAATATTCGGTATGAATGTGGTGTTGAGTCGGATCTTCCTCATGTACCGGTCTAAATGTGTCCAAGCCAACATGCAGCGTTACGAAAGTTGTAATTGCTCCTAACTCTCTTAACGCGTCAATCATGGATTCTGTAAAGTGTAATCCGGCTGTCGGAGCAGCAACACTGCCGGGATCGGTGGCGTATACAGTTTGATATCTTGTTGAATCTTTTAATTCTTGTTGTATGTAAGGCGGCAGGGGGATTTGTCCTAAGTGTTCCCATCCTGCGCCATTCTCCATCCTTACCTTTTTTTCCCCATCGTCGCCACCCTCTAAAACAGTTATTTTAGGGTTAATATCAAAGATATGGTTTGTCTCAACAGAAACACTAGCATCCTGAGAGATCGATTCATGCGTATTATTAACAATTGTGACAACAGTCCCAGGTCGCAAACGCCTACCAGGTTTGGCTAAAACCTGCCAAACACCATGCCCCTCATGTTTTATCAACAAAAACTCGACTTTCCCACCAGTATCTTGCCGTATACCATACAACCTAGCAGGTATCACTTTACTCTGGTTGAAAACCAACACATCTCCGGACTTAATATAGTTCGGCAAATTCGTAAATTCCTGGTGTTCTAGAAGTCCCGAAGTCCTGTCCAAAACTAACAAACGAGACCCATCTCTTGGCTCGATCGGAGTTTGGGCAATCAATTCATGCGGCAAATCATAATCATAATCGCTAGTATTCATATTCACTGACATTAGATGATTAGCTCAACATAGCACATCAACAAAGGTTATAAACTGGGACTACCCTAACATCATACTGTTGTCTGCCCAGCCGCCTTCAATGTGTTCACCAACAACATTGCTATCGTCATTGGTCCCACACCACCTGGCACAGGTGTGATAGCTTCAGCCTTGCGAGAAACGGATTCAAAATCACAGTCTCCCTCTAATCGATAACCCCTCCTATAAGTGGGATCTTCAGTTCTGTTGATGCCCACATCTATAACAATTACATCTTTACTAACCATATCCCCTGTTATAAAACCAGCGCGTCCTACTGCAGCGACGAGGATATCCGCTTGACGAGTCAGGACACTTAGATCCTTAGTACTAGTATGGCATACCGTCACAGTAGCGTTCGAACCAGGATTTCTCTGAATCATTAGTGATGCTAATGGTTTCCCTACTATGTTACTCCGTCCGCAAATGACCATGTGTTTTCCAGAGGGGTCATACCCATTTCTAAGCAAAAGTTCTTGAATACCAGCGGGGGTGCAAGGAACGAATGAAGGTGACCCTTGTACCAATTTACCTAGATTGAAGGGATGGATTCCATCCACATCTTTCGATGGAATCATTTCACGAATGACGGCTTGTTCGTCCAATTGCGCAGGAAGAGGCAATTGAATCAAAATGCCATGAAACCTATCATCTTCATTAAGTGATTTCACCAAATCTAAAACTGTGTCTTGGGTGACATTCGACGGCAGCAGAAAAGTCTCATGCAGCATGCCTACCTCATCGCAGGCAAACCCTTTGTTGCGAACATATATAGACGATGCTGGGTCATCCCCAATAAGAACTGCAGCTAAACCCGGAGTAATAGATCGGTGTGATTTAATGTACCTGACTCCTTCAGCTACCTCACCCCTGATTTCTTTAGACAAAGCGGACCCATCAAGAATCTTAACCATCTTGTTATTTTCTCTTAAAATCGTGTGCAATTCTAGTACGGTTAAGGTAACCCTAAAAGCTAATCTATATTAAGACATCAAGCTATTAGAAACTGACAACAGCGTACTCTTATCAACTTTTCGGTATACTTATATTGGACAAAGTAATTGGAGCACCTAAAAAGGATCTATCATGCGAATTTGTTCCTTACTACCTAGTGCTACCGAAATTCTTTATGCCTTGGGACTGGGAGACCATATAGTAGGGGTCTCCCACACCTGCGACTATCCTCAACAAGCCCGGAACAAACCGGTTGTTACGAGAAGCGTAAGAGACGTTAAAAATTTAAATAGTGAAGAAATAGATTCAATAATTCAACAAGCGCGCCGATCTGGGAATCCTGTCCATTGGATCGATGAAACATTACTATCAGAATTAAGGCCTGACCTGATTATCACCCAAGAAATTTGCGAGGTATGCGCGATAGACAGCGGTTCAGTTTTTCAAACGGCAGCGAAGGTTCTCGACTACCAACCTCAAATTTTAACCTCCCGGCCATCGGACCTGTCAGATATATACATAAACATCATGAACATAAGTAACGCAGCAGACGCTACCGATAAAGGTATAGAATTGATTGATAGTCTTCAATCAAGAGTTAGCAATATCCAGGTGAACCGACCTAAACTACTAAATCCGGTTAGAGTTTTTT
>ENA-UPTF01002662-UPTF01002662.1-marine-metagenome-genome-assembly--contig:-NODE-2662-length-10183-cov-4.345933_pt1 | contig 10183 bp, 10 predicted proteins | sample MGYA00238166_ERZ767019 | MGnify/ENA primary metagenome ERZ767019 (study PRJEB28930, sample SAMN06266391) | marine metagenome | isolation source: Sea water from 250 m depth | place: Atlantic Ocean... | reverse complement strand
CTGGTTTTTGAGTAGAATGAACTTTTTTTCCATTTTTTTTTAATCGTTCACTTCCATTACAAATTGGAAAATTCCAGTTAGATCTCATTTGAAGATCATCATTTAAACATTTTAATGATTGATAATTGAAAGTATATTTAGATTTTTTATTTTTAGATGCCCAAATTAATGTTTCATGTGCGTTAGTAAATCTTGTACCTCTGAAATTTGGCATAGGGTTGTTTTTATTCCAAATAACATCATTTAAAATCCAAAAACCTAAATCTTGTATTACTGTACCTAATCTAAAAATATTATGATAGCTTCCGATTACCCATATAGCGCCATTCTTTTTTAAAATTCTTTTACATTCTTTTAACCAAGCTATAGTAAATTCATCATATTTTTTGAAACTTTTAAATTGATCCCATTTATCATCAACTGCATTAACTTTAGATCTATCGGGTCTAGTCAATTTATTCTTTAATTGAAGATTGTAAGGTGGATCTGCAAAAATAAGATCAAATGTTTCACTTGGTATTTTTTTTAATTTCTCAAGACTGTCACCATTAATAATTTTATTTTTAAAATTGTTTTCCATTTATAAAAAACAATTAGACTCCAAACGGATTCCGTGGTCAACCTGAGATTGAATTAATTGGATTCCATTTGTGGTAAAGTTTTTTTAAATAACTAGATCTTGTGTACAGGAGCAAATGTCTTTCTATGATGATGGGTTGCTCCAAATTTCTTTAAGGCCGATAAATGTTTTTTAGTTCCATAACCACAATTGGTTTCCCAACCATAATTTTTAAATTTTTTTGATAATTTTTTAATAAATTTATCCCTAGAAACCTTTGCTATTATTGAAGCAGCTGAAACGGAGGGGATTTTTTGGTCACCCTTAATTATAGATTTTAAATTATAATTTTTTATTTCTGGAGTTTTATTTCCATCAATAATTACAAGGTTAGGTTTTTTATCAAGTTTTTTGATTGCTCTCTTCATGGCTAATAAACTTGCGTTTAATATGTTGAATTTTTCTATTTCTTTTACGGAAGCTTTTCCAATTGACCAACTAGAATTTTTTTTAATATAAATATTCAGTTTTTCTCTATTTTGTTTAGATAACAATTTTGAATCTTTTAATAATTTAGTATTAATTTTTTTATTTAGAATTACAGCAGCAGCATATACTGGTCCAACAAGGCTTCCTCTGCCTACTTCATCAACGCCTGCTATAATTTTTGTCATACAATTAAATTTCTATATTTAATTCATCTATTTTTTTATGAATAATTTTAAGATCTTCCCATGAAAACTTTTTTTGATCAGGTTGTCTCAAAAGATAAGCTGGATGAAATGTGATTATAGATTTATAGGTTTTTTGTTTAATTATTATTTCTTTCCACTGACCTCTTTCTTTAGATATTCTTTTATTTCCACCGAACAGTGCTTCCATTGCAGTGCTTCCCATAAGTATTAGAATTTGAGGGTCGATAATTGAAATGTGCTCCTTAAGATATTCTGAATATCTATTGATCTCTGATTTTTCTGGTTTTCTATTATTAGGTGGTCGATAATTTACCACGTTAGTAATATATATTTTTTCTCGTTCAATTTTTATAGCTTTAAGCATTTTGTTTAGTAAAGCACCCGCATCTCCCACAAAAGGTTTTCCCAATTCGTCTTCTTTTTGTCCAGGACCTTCACCAACAATCATTATGGGACTACGGATGTTTCCATCACCAAAAACAATTTTTGATGCATTTTTCTTTAAATCACAGTCTTGAATTGCTTCAATTTTACGTTTGAGATCTTTTAATTTAGATAAAGAATTTTCTAATGTAGGTTTAGTTTTAATTCTTTTAATCGGCTCATTATTAAATATATAACTATAATCCAATATATTTAATAATTCAAAATTTAAAATGTCATTTTGATTTATGTGTTTTTTAATCATAGAATACAATTATGTTAACTAAATTTTTTAGAATTGTCTTCTTTTGTATAATTATTTTTAATCATAATATTTTGTACTCAAAAAATTTAGATCCAAAAAACTTTAATGAAAAAAATGTATCTAATTATTTTTCAGCTCTAGTTTCTTTAAATAACAATCAAAACAATGATTCTTTAAAATTTTTTAATTCCTCAAAATTTTTAAAAGAATCACATGAATTATATTTAAAAAAATATTTATTTTCACTAGTTTTAAATGGAAAAGTTTCAAAAGCTATTAAAGAAATTAAAACAGTACAAAATAAAAATTTGACCAATTTTTTTGAAGCTGATTTATTGCTTTTAATAGATAGTTTAAAAAAAAAAAAATACAAAAAAAGCCTTTTTTATATTAATAATCTTAAACTTTATAAAAGCGAAGGAACTTTTGAATATATTATCTCAAGTGTACTTGAAGATTATATTTACGTTTTTAATAACAATAAAATCAACGCTAATTCTAAAGAGAATTTTGGAAAATTGACTATAATAAATGCAGCTTTTCAAAATTGCTATTTAGGAGATCCAAATACTAAATTTTTTTTTAATAAAATTATAAATTCTAGCGACGGTGATTATGAAAGATATTTATTTTTTTATATTAATTTTTTATTGAATAAAAAAAAAAACACAGAAGCACAAACTGTTGCTAAAATTATTGATCCTTTAAATAGCAGCTTATTAGCCGCTCAGTCAAAAAAATGGATAGATGATAAAAAATTTGAAAATTTTGAAAATATTTTTTCTTGCAAAAATTCAAATGACATTATTAGTGAATTCTTTTTTTTAATTGCAAATTTATATTCAGCTGAAGGGCATTTGGGAAAATCAAATTTTTATTTAAATATATCTAATTATCTAAATCCAAAATTTAAATTTAATTTATCTTTGTTTGTTGAAAATTATTTTACAAGTAAAAATTTTAGAAAAGCTGAAAAAATTCTTGATGATTTTAATAAAGAAAATGAAATTTATTATTGGTATAAAATAAAAAGAAAGGCACACATAATTAAAAACAAAAATGACAAGGAAAAATCATTTGATTATTTAAATTCTAAATTTAATGCAATTCACTCTCCTTCTTTAAGAATGATATTTGATATGGGTAATATTGCTAAAGGTTTTAAAAAATATAATATTTCAATAAAATATTATTCTAATGTTTTATTAAAATTAGACCCCGAGTCTCTTACTTATGCAGATGTTTTGTATCGTCGCGGAGGAAGCTACGAAAGACTAGGTAATGCAAAAAAATCAGATGAAGATTTATTAAAATCTTTAGAAATTAATTTAGATGATCCTTATGTAATGAATTATCTTGCTTACTCATGGCTTGAAAGAAATTATAAAATTGATAAAGCCATTCAAATGCTTGAGAAAGCTTACCAACAAAAAATTAACGATCCTTATATAATTGACTCTATTGGTTGGGGATATTATTTAGTAGGAAATTTTAGTGAAGCTGAAAAAATATTAAAAAGGGCTGTCGAATTAATGCCAAATGATCCAATCGTGAATGATCATTATGGAGATATTCTTTGGAAGTTAGGCAGAAAAATACAAGCAACTTATTTTTGGAAGAATGTTTTAAATTTTGAAGATGCCGAAAACGAAATGAAGGAAAAAATTTATTTTAAACTATTACAGGGAGTATAAAATATTTCTTAATTTATGAAGTATGATAAAATTAATTCCCAAGCGAAAATTAATCTATCTCTTCATGTTATTAAAAAGTTAAAAAATAATTATCATAATATCGAAAGCTTAGTTACATTTTTAAAATTATCTGATGATATTTTAGTAAGAAAATCCAGTATTCAAGATCATAAAGTTTTATTTTATGGTAAATTTGCAAAAGGGATAAATAATCAAAATACTATTACTAAACTTTTATCAATTTTGGATAAAAAAAATTTACTTTCTAATCAAAAATTTGAAATAAAAATTAAAAAAAATATTCCACAGAAATCGGGAATGGGTGGTGGATCTATGAATGCAGCCAGTATATTGAGATACTTTATAAAAAAAAAAATTATTAATATTTCCAATGCAAAAGTTACAAAAATAGCTAATTTAATTGGTTCAGATGTAGTTTTAGGATTGGAGAAAAAAAATTCAATTTTGTTTAATAATGGAAAAATAGAAAGAATAAATTACAAAACTAATCTTCACGTTTTAGTTGCTAAACCAAATATTAATTATTCTACAAGATCTATTTATTTAAAAGTAAAGAATTACTCAAAACCCATATATGTCTCTAAAAATAAGCTTTTTTTTAAGATTAATAATTTAGCTAGATCAGTTAATGACTTAGAAGATATTGTATTTAAAAAATATTTGTCAGTTAAAAATTTAAAATTTTTTTTACTGAATTTGCCCGGTGTAATTTTTGCAAGAATGACGGGAACTGGTTCAGCAATAGTTGCTTATTTTAAAAATAAAAGGACAGCAAATAATGCAGCTAAGATTTTTATGAAGAAATATAGGAACTATTTGTTCATTGTATCAAAAACTATATAATTCATTTTTTTTGTGCTATATGAATTTAATTTTGGGGTGTAGCCAAGCGGTAAGGCAGCGGTTTTTGGTACCGCCATCCTAGGTTCGAATCCTAGCACCCCAGCCACATATGATTGATTTAATAAATAAATTTTTTTCTTTTTCAAAGCATTTAGATGGTAAGCCATCTTCATTTAAAGAGTTAAAAAAAAAAAAAGAAATTAAAAAATTATTTTTAGCAATAGAAAATTATTCCGAAGATAGCGAAATTAGATATGTAGGAGGGTGTGTAAGAAAAATTTTAAATAATGAGATAGTAGATGATATTGATTTTGCTGTTAATTTAAAACCCGAAGAATGTTCTGCAGCATTAAAAGAAAATAATATTAAATTTTTTGAAATTGGCATTAGTCATGGAACGATTATTGCAGTTATAGATAGTTATAAATTTGAAATCACTTCATTAAGAAAAGATTTAATTACAGACGGAAGACATGCAAAAGTAGCATTTACATCAGATTGGCAAGAAGATGCATCAAGGAGAGATTTTACAATCAATGCTATTTTTTCTGATATTCATGGAAATTTGTATGACCCATTTGATGGAAAGAAAGATCTTGAAATAGGAAAAATTAAATTTATTGGCGACGCAGACAAAAGAATTAAAGAGGACTATCTTAGAATCTTAAGATATATAAGATTTTTTCTTAATTATAGCAAAACAGAACATAATGACAAAATAAGAAAAATAATTAAACAAAATTTAAATGGAATATCAAATATTTCTTCTGAAAGATTATTAGACGAATTCAAAAAATTAATTATTTCATCTAGTTTTTTAAAATTATTTAAAGATCCATTTTGTTTAGAACTTATTAATTTAATTTTTCCTCAATTTAAAAATCTAGATATTTTTAAAAATTTAAATAAATTTGCAGAAATAAATATAAAGAAAGTAGATTTTATATTTTTGATATCATTAATGTTGATAGATAATACTGACAATGTAGAATATTTTTTATTTAAATTCAATATTTCTAGTATTGATAAAAAAAGAATTTTATTTTTAAATAAATTTTATAACAAAGAGATTAATAAAAATTATTTTTCAAAAAACAATCTTTGGAAAATTTTTTATTATAATGGGAAACAAGCCCTTTTTGATTTAATTTATTTTGAAATTTTTAAATCAAAAAAAATTAATAAAAAATTAATTGCTCTATTGGAATATTTTAAAGATAAAGAAGTTCCAGTTTTTCCAGTTAAAGCTGTAAATTTAATGGAAAAATATAATATTCCAGAAGGAAAACAATTAGGTTTAAAATTGAAAAAAATCGAGGAACAGTGGATAAAAAATGATTTTACTGTTTTAGATAATGAAATTGATCAAATTTTTAAAAATTAAAGGTATTTTACATCTTTTATTGCAAAATTTTTAACTCCTGACGGTGTATTTATTTCCACAAGATCATTTTTATTTTTTCCAATTAAACCTTTTCCGATTGGTGATTTAAAATAGATAAGTTTTTTTTTAAGATTTGCTTCATCTTTACCTACGATTTTGTATTCTAATTTTTCATTGGTATCTAAATTCTCTAAATAAACAGTTGATCCAAAAATAACTTTGTCATCATTTGTATATTTTGTTATGTCAATCACGTTGGCTCTTGCGATTATATCATTGATTTCTTGAATTCTTCCTTCACTGTGAGATTGTTGTTCTTTAGCCGCATGATACTCTGCATTTTCTTTTAAATCTCCATGAGATCTAGCTTCTGCTATAGCAGCAACAATTTCAGGTCTTTTTTTTTCTTTTAAAAAAATTAATTCTTCTTTTAATTTTTCAAGACCATTAATTGTTATTGGTTCTTTTTCCATTTTATTTCCACTTTGCATTTGGAGGCATAGACATTAATATTGCGTCAGGGTTGCCACCACTGTTTAATCCGAATTTTGTTCCACGATCGTACAATAAATTAAACTCAACATATCTGCCTCTTTTTACTAATTGAATTTCTTTTTCTTTTTGTGTCCATTTTAAAAACATTTTTTTTTCCATAATTTTTTTAGCTAAATAAGCAAAAGTAATACCCACATCTTTTACAAAAGAAAAATCTTTTTCCCAATTGTTCATTTTATAATCAAAAAAGATACCACCTATACCTCTTGGTTCTCCTCTATGTGGCAGATAAAAATATTCATCACACCATTTTTTATATTTAGCATAGTATTTTTTATCGTAAAAATTACATGTTTTTTTTAATTCGTTATGAAAATATTTTTTTTCTTTATTATCAACCAAGCAAGGTGTTACATCCATGCCACCTCCAAACCAATTTTTTTGTGTACAAATAAATCTAGTATTGAAGTGCATAGCGGGAATTTTAGGATTTTTTGGATGAAACACTACGGACACACCAGAAGACCAAAAGTTAGTATTATTTTTTGTCCCAGGAATTTTTTTTGCAAATTCTTTTGGAAATTTTCCTATGACATTTGAAAATGCAACACCTCCTTTTTCAATTACTTCACCATTAATTATTCTTAGTTCACCATGTTTCCATTTTTTCTTTTTAAATTTTTTATTAGAACCATATTCTTTTTCTAATTGTTCAACGTTATTGCAAATTATATTTTGTAATTTAATAAACCATTCTTTAACTAATTTTTGTTTTTTTTTTATTTTCATATTCTTATATTTATTTTAAATAATTTTATTTTGCCTCATACTTTCAGCAAGAACTATTGCAACAGAAGATGCTATATTTAAAGATCTTTTTTTAAATTTCAAAGGTATTTTAAGTCTATTATCAACTAATTTATGAATTTTTTCTGGTACTCCAGCACTTTCTCTACCAAATAAAATTGTATCATTAATTTTGAAATTAAAAGAAGAGTATGAAACAGAAGCTTTAGTAGTCATTAATATTATTCTTTCGTTTTCTTTTTTTTTAAATTTAAAAAATTCTTTTTCATTTGGGTAAAATTTGATCATTTTTTCATCTAAATAATCCATCGCAACTCTTTTGAAACGTTTATCATTAAATATAAACCCACATGGCTCAATGATTTCAATCATGGCACCCAAACAAGAACAGGTACGAATAATTGCCGCTGTATTTTGAGGTATATCAGGTTCATAAAGTGCTATTTTTGGGCCTAAATTCATTTTTTTATGTGTCATTCTTGTTATAGAAAAAAATCTTTTTTCCTATATGAAATCATATATTAGATAAGAATAAAGATAATTTTTAAACATGTCTGACCAAAAAAAACCAAAAAGAAGAGATTTTTTATTTACAGCTTCATACACTATTGGTGCAGTTGGAGTTGGAGCAGCCGTTTGGCCATTAATAGATCAGATGAATCCGGATGCTTCAGTAAAGGCTCTTGCAAGTACAGAGGTTGATATTAGCTCAGTTGAACCTGGAAAATCTATAACAGTTTTATGGAGAGGAAAACCAGTTTTTATAAAGAGACGAACCGAAGAAGAAATAGCAGAAGCTAGAGCTGTCAAGTTAGACGAATTAAAACATCCTGAGAAAGATGAAGATAGAGCAAAAAATCCTGAGTGGTTAGTGATGCTTGGAATTTGTACTCATCTTGGATGTGTGCCTTTAGGAGACAAGGGCGATTATAATGGATGGTTTTGTCCATGTCATGGTTCTCATTATGATACATCTGGAAGAATCAGAAAAGGACCCGCTCCAGTGAATATGGAAATACCAAAATATGAATTTGTTAATAGCAATATAATCAAGATTGGATAATAATTGAATGAGCGATCATAACTATGTTCCATCAACAAAGCTCGGCAAGTGGTTTAATGATCGGTTGCCTTTATTATCTCTTAGTGCACATTTAAAAGAGTATCCAACTCCTAAAAATTTAAACTATTGGTGGACATTTGGCGGAATATTAACTTTTTGTTTAATTGCTCAAATTGTTACAGGAATTGTATTGGCAATGCATTATGTAGCTCATGCCGATCTAGCCTTCGAAAGTGTTGAACATATAATGAGAGATGTAAATTATGGATGGTTAATAAGGTACATTCATGCAAACGGTTCCTCGATGTTTTTCTTAGCAGTTTATATTCATATATTTAGATCTTTATATTATGGATCTCATAAGTCACCAAGAGAAGTTATATGGATTATAGGAATGATAATATATTTTTTAATGATGATGACAGCATTTATGGGCTATGTTTTACCTTGGGGTCAAATGAGTTTTTGGGCGGCAACGGTAATTACTAACTTGTTTAGTGCTGTGCCTTTAATAGGGGAGAGCATTACTAATTGGTTATGGGGAGGATTTGCTGTAGACAGCCCAACATTAACGAGATTTTATGCATTACATTATCTTTTTCCATTTCTAATTTTAGGTTTAGTAATTTTGCATATTTGGGCTTTACATATTCCAGGAAACAATAACCCAGTAGGTATTGATGTTAAAAAACCATCCAAAGATACAGTTCCTTTTCATCCCTATATAGTAATTAAAGATTTGTTTGCTTTATTAGTTTTTTTAACTTTGTTTGCTTTTTTTGTTTTTTATTCTCCTAATTTATTAGGCCACCCAGATAATTATATTGAAGCAAATCCACTTGTTACCCCAACTCATATTGTTCCTGAATGGTATTTATTACCTTTTTATGCAATCCTACGATCAATACCTGATAAGCTTTTAGGTGTTGTTGCAATGTTTGCTTCAATTTTTGTTTTAGTTATTTTGCCTTGGCTGGATACTTCTAAAATTAGATCGGCAGTTTTTAGACCTTTATATAAACAGTTTTATTGGATACTTGTATTAGATGTTCTTGTTTTAGGTTACATGGGAGCATTGCCACCAGAAGGTATATATTTATTAATAGCAAGAATAGCTACTGCTTATTATTTTATACATTTTTTAGTAATACTTCCTGTTTTAGGTTTTAAAGAAAAAACAATACCATTGCCATTAAGTATTTCCGAACCTGTATTAAGCGAATCTCACGGTGTAGTAAAAAATAATAAAATGAATACTGAATAATTAAAATTATGAAATTTTTTTTAAAAACAATCTTTATCTTGTTTATTTTATTTGTTTTTAACAACCAAAAAATTGAAGCCGGAGAAAACAATAAAGCATTGTTAAAAGTTGATTGGAGTTTTAAAGGTATATTTGGTAAATTTGATAGAGCTTCCTTACAAAGAGGGTATCAAGTTTATACAGAGGTATGTGCTTCTTGCCATTCAATGAAACTTCTGAGTTATAGAAACCTTGCAGAAAATGGTGGTCCTGAGTTTTCTGAAGAACAAGCAAAAGCAATTGCCTCAAATTTTGAGTTAACAGATGGACCTAATAGTGATGGAGAAATGTTTACTAGAACAGCAAAACTTTCAGATAAGTTTGTTGAACCTTATCAAAATATTGAAGAGGCCAAAGCTTCGAATGGAGGATCTTACCCACCAGATATGTCTGTATTAGTCAAAGCTAGAGGTGGAGGAGCTAATTATGTTTATTCTGTTTTGCTTGGCTATGACGACCCACCTAGCGATGTAACTATAGATGATGGCGTTTATTACAATACTTATATGATAGGAAATAAAATAATGATGCCTAATCCTTTATCTGAAGGATTAGTAGAATATAATGATGGAACAAAAGCAACAGAAGAGCAAATGGCAAAAGATGTAACAGCTTTTCTTGCATGGGCCGC
>ENA-UPTF01002661-UPTF01002661.1-marine-metagenome-genome-assembly--contig:-NODE-2661-length-10183-cov-11.891055_pt1 | contig 10183 bp, 10 predicted proteins | sample MGYA00238166_ERZ767019 | MGnify/ENA primary metagenome ERZ767019 (study PRJEB28930, sample SAMN06266391) | marine metagenome | isolation source: Sea water from 250 m depth | place: Atlantic Ocean... | reverse complement strand
GACATACAACATACCTTGCCTATGCCAGAAAGTCATTCTTCGATAAAAAACCTGTAAGAAAATCAAGAAAGGTTAAGACAAAAACTGTCAGTAAAAAGAAAGTTTATTCATCAAAAAAGTAAGTGGGTATATTGTCAAGCACCATAACATCAAAACTAGTAAAAAAATTCATTCCAGTACGAAAATCATCTTCAAGAAAGGGTGACAACGGTAAGGTCTTAGTTCTTGGTGGGAGCTATATCTATCACGGTGCACCAGCACTTTCATCGCTTGCTGCATTAAAGACAGGATCTGATCTTGTATACACATGTGTTCCAAAAATTAATGTGCAATCTACCCGTGCGGTTTCACCAAATCTTATTGTAATTCCTTTGGTTGATTCTAAACTGACCCGTGGTGCGGTTAACAAACTATTGGGTCAGATTCCTGCTGATCTGGATTCGGCTACTATAGGTATGGGTCTTTCAATTCAGGATCCTGAGGCACTAAAGCTGTTAGTTAAATCATTACTAGACAGAGATGTTAGGCTTTCACTTGACGCAACCGCCTTAGTGAATTATATTCTTCCACTTTTGTCTGGGAAAAATGTAGTTGTTACACCACACGCGGGTGAATTCAAAAAAATGTTTGGGGAGGCACCTCCGGAATCAAAGAAGGCGAGGATTACAATGGTTGAACAATTTGCAAAGGAATATTCTATTACGATTCTTCTAAAGGGCCCAACTGATATAATTTCTGACGGCGCAAAAACTTACCTAAATCCAACTAATACCCCTGGAATGACTGTAGGCGGCACTGGTGATATTCTTTCTGGTATTATAGCGGGAATGCTTGCACGCAATAGGAATGCATTAGAATCTGCGGTAACTGGTGCATACTTTAATGGTCTTGCTGGTAAAATGACACAAAAGAAACTTGGACCTCATATGACGGCAACTGATTTACTAGATGCATTACCTAGTGTGATGAAATCATTTGATAAAATAAAATGAGTATGAAAAAAGTTCTGCAGCATGTTGATAAAAACATGAATGTACTCGTTAAAGATCTACGTATATTGATACAACAACCAAGCGTTTCTGCTAAAAATCAGGGGATAAAAAAGTGTGCAAATCTCGTACGGAATACTTTAAAAAAATCTGGTATAAACGCAGAAATTCTGTCAATGAAAGGATATCCACCAATTGTATATGGCGAGGTGAAGTCAAAGAAAAATCCAAACAAGACTTTGTTGTTCTATAACCATTATGATGTACAGCCAGTTGAACCACTTGAACTTTGGAATGAGGATCCATTTAGTGGAAAAATAAAAGGAAATAGAATCTACGGAAGAGGCTCGTCTGATGATAAAGGTGAGTTAATTACACGAATAAGATCTGTTGCATCATTTCTAAAAGTTACTGGAGATGTTCCATGTAATGTAAAATTTGTTATAGAGGGGGAGGAAGAAACCGGGAGCGCCCATATTGAGGAATACCTAAAAAAATATCGAAAGAAATTTTCTTGTGATGGTGTGATATGGGAATTCGGACATGTTGATAGTAAAAATAGGCCAATCATAGATCTTGGAATGAAAGGATTACTGTATGTTGAATTAACATTGAGAGAATCAAAGATGGACGCGCATTCAAGCCTTGCTGTATTGATTAAAAATCCTGCTTGGCGTTTAACTGAAGCCATAAAAACACTGCGTGACTCATCAGGGAAAATCTTGATCAAGGATTGGTATAAGGAAGTACAACCTCTTGCCAAATCAGATATTAAAATTATCAAATCATTTCCATTTGATGAGAAAGAGTTCAAAAAGGAATACGGTGTTAAGAAATTTCTAGGAAACAAAACTGGGCTTGAAGCTAAAAAATCTCTGGTTGCTGAACCAACATGCAATATTGCAGGTATGGTCTCTGGATATTATGGTGAGGGTGCAAAAACTGTTTTACCAGCCGAGGCACGTGTAAAAATTGATTTTAGATTAGTGCCTAAAATGAATCCCAAGAAGCAGGCTATGAGATTAAAACGTCATCTAAGGAGCAAAGGATTTGGCGATATCGAAATTAAGATATATCATGGTGAAGCTGCAGCAAGAACAGATCCTAAACATGCATTTGTTTCTGATGTTACGGATGCTGCGCGTAGATCATTTGGAAAATACCTTCTAAGCATTTCTAGTGCTGGAACTGGTCCTATGCATGCATTTACAAATATTTTGAAGGCACCAGCAATTGCCATTGGTTCTACACATGTCTTTTCACGCATTCATTCTCCAAATGAGTTTACACGTATTGATCTACTAAAAAAAGCCACGAAATGTATGTGCCTTATCTTGGATAACTTTGCGAGATCTAACTAGTATTTTCTAAATATGTTATCGCAAGAACTTTTATTCTCCCGAGAATCCACTTGATCTATGACTGCAATGTATATGCCAGGTGCTACGGCTGTTGGTATTACATACAATGGCGGAGTGGTTTTTGCTAGTGAGCGACGAATTGCCTATGGGAATTTTGTAGTGAGTAAGACTACCAAAAAGACATTTGTAATCACACCTCAAGTAGGTGCTGCGTGCGCTGGCTTGGTGGCAGATATGCAGATTCTTTCATTACAGATTTCAGCATTAGCCAAGATCCGAAAAATGGAAATTAAACGTGATGTGCCTCCAAATACAGTTGCAAAAATGATGTCAAATATGATGTATGAAAGAAGGTTCTTTCCATTATTGACACAAGTTATTGTGGGAGGAGTGGTTGACAAGCCTACAATATACACTTTGGATCCACTTGGTTCGGTTCTGCCTGATGAATATGCAGCTGTTGGTACTGGAGCAGAAATGGCATTAGGCATTTTGGATCAGCAATACAAAAAAGATCTGGCTGAGGATCAAGCAGTTGATCTTGCCGTCAAATCAGTTCGTGCTGCAAGCATGAGAGATTCAGCCAGCGGTGACAACATAGATGTTTTAGTCATGAATAAAGACGGTGCCAAAGAAACCACTCAAAATATCAATTAGTCTTTGATTTCTTTTTTAGATTCCCAAAAATCGTCTGATATGTAATGCATATTCTTTATCACTTCACCTTTGTTTGTATCCTCTGCCTCTTTGCTTGATATTTCCGCCTTACCTACAGCTAGAAACTTATTTTGTGATTCCTCTATCACACAAACAATCTCACCGCTTTCAAAGTCAGAAAATTTTGTAATTCCTGGTCTCATTACATTTGCACCCTTGCACACGAATTTGACAGCACCCATGTCAACAGTCACATATGGAAATTTTTCTAAAATTGGAATATCATCCAAAAATGGCAGTATATCATCGCCAATCTTTACCGCTGTTATCTCATTGCCTGTTATTATAACACCTTTTTCATTCACATCATGAGCTTTGATATTTTTCTGTTTGGGCAATTCAATTTTCCACTGCGACTTCATTTGCTCCAATATTTTTGAAGTTTCACTTTTTGAAATCAGATTAGATTTCAAGTTTTTGTGCTCTCATTTCTAATGTCAATCAGATCACGTAATATTGAACTAGCCGTTTCAATACCACCAGCGCCGCGACCGATAATTGTTTGTGTGCCGGAATGTTCTGATGTGAATGAAATTGCATTCAACGTTCCACTCACACATAATGGGTTATCAACCACAATTTCTTTTGGTTCAACCTTCAATTCTTTGTCGCAACTTGCAATCAATTTAATTGCAGAGTTTTTTTCCGCGGCACGTTTGATATCAGAACTATCTAATTTTCTGATGCCAGTTATTTTGATATCAGGCATAGTGACTTTCATTCCCATAATCCAGTTTGCCAAAATTACGAGCTTAGCAGCAGCGTCAAGCCCATCAAGGTCAAGAGATTCGTCTGCCTCAACATAGCCTTTTTGTTTTGCATCATTTAGTGCATCGTTGAATGACATTCCATCTGCCATGTTGGTTAAAATGTAGTTGGTTGTACCATTCAATATTCCATCAAATGAAACAATTCGTTCACCCCTCAAGCTATTTTTTGCAAAATCTAAAATCGGTGTACCACCACCAACTGTACCACTAAAGCGAAAAAGAACTCGATTATAATCTGCAAGTTCCATCAGTGAAGGGAATGCAAGCGCTAGTGGACCTTTGTTTACTGATATTACATGCATACCACGTTTCATCGCATTAACGATGTGAGTCATTCCAGGTTCCGCATCCTTGTAATTACTTTGTGTGGTCTCTATGAGAACTTCAGCTTCCAGATCATTAATCATTTCAATCCCTGAAGCATTATTTTTTGTTTCAGAGTACTTTTTTACAGAATTATATTTTTTTTTAACATCAATTAATTTACTAATATCTAATCCTGAAGAATCTATTGCGCTACCAGATGTATCAAACACACCAACTATTCTTGGTTTGAGCCCATATCTTGCATACAAATCCTCAGATCTTGATTCTAAGAGTTTGGCAAAGCTTTGACCAACAACCCCAAACCCACACAGTATTATTCGCATGGTATAGTAATTCTCAATGGATTATTTAGTCTAACTTATCTAAACGTAGAGAGACCGAGTTTATACAATATCTCAGATTAGTAGGCTGTGGACCATCATCAAAAACATGTCCTAAATGTGAACCACATTTTTTACAGTTTACCTCAGTCCTTAACATACCATAACTAGTATCCTTCACAAACTCAATGTTATCATTATTTACTGCCTGAGAAAAGCTGGGCCAACCAGTTCCAGAATCAAATTTTGTTTCAGATGAAAAAAGTTCTAGCCCGCAGCATGTACATTTGTAAGTTCCTTTATCTTTACAGTCACAATAAATTCCTGTGAATGGTGCCTCGGTATTTTTTTCTCTGCAAATACTATATTCTTCTGACGATAGTTGATTTTTCCATTCATCATCTGTTTTAGAAATTTTATTATTCATTTTTTTTCCTTTTTTCCTCTGTACGCTTCTCAGACTCAAATCTTTCGAGACCATATTGATTCAGATCAACAAATTTTATGATTTTTGATAATGCCGGATGTTTTTTGTTGATTAAACGATACATTTCTTGCACAATTTTTCTATAGTCTGCATGACCCTGTGGTACTGTTCTTAGTTCAATTAGATGTGTTGCTTCTCGCAGGTTAAATCGCATGTAGTATGGATAATTGTAAGCAAAATTTACAACATACTGAGACTGCTCTGGAAATTTCTGTCTCATTTTTTGAAAAACAGATTTTGTCAAGTACATACAGTCATCAAAGTCTTTTTTGATTCCAAGTTCAATAATTTCATTAGGTGTGTCAAAACCATGATCTGTTGTAAGCAACTGTCTTTCAAGTGTAAGTGCTCTATGTCTATGAAGGTCCCTAAACATTCCAAAGTTTGTTAGCAGATCAAATGTGTAACTAGTCATTTCAAAGGATCTTGGAGGTCTGTGTCTTCTATTCTGTCTTGCATTGATTATCTGTTCGATGATCTTAATTTTTGATTTTTTACTCATTTTTTTCACATTTTTCAAGATTTGACTAAATGAAATGCTAGGAGATTGTTCAAAAATTAATGCAGTGATGATACTGTTTATTGATCTTAATTCAGGCTCAAATTCTGCTAATTTTACGCTGTTTCCAAGAATTGGCTTGCCACGAATATTATTTCTAGATGCTTTGTATGAAATTTTTTTAATATCGTTAAAGTATTTTTGTAATGCCTTTCCGTATTTGTCATTTGAACGACTGACAAATGATTTTATTGTTTTATCCAGTTCATTCTTGATTTTAATTCCAAGTTGCTTTTCTTCAGTCAATTTAGAACTAAATAGAATAGTTATGAGATATTCAAATGCGCGTCCATTTCCAGTTATACCAACATTAGTTAGTGTTGATGCAGGTAATAGCCCACGCAAAACATCTAATGCCTTTGCCTTTGTTGCTGCACGATAAATCATATTAGCTGATTTTATGTCATTTTCATTCTTTAATTTAGAAATTTTCTTCTCTGTCCCATCTTGTGATTTAAATTTATAATTTTCAATAGGATCGTTTTCTCGTATGAGTTTTAACATTGGTTGTACATTCTTTGCGTATATGTTGAAATCCAGGTTACATGATTCCAAATAATCATCACCAAAACGTGATTTTATTAAAGTTGGTTCACGGAAAAATTTGTATTTACCATTTAATTTTTTATCCCAAGATACATACCTTGAGGATTTTTCTAGATAAGATAGACCAATTCTTCTATCCTCAATTTTTTTCACCGCAATGTTTGATAGCCCTTCGATAGCAATTTGAGCACTTCCTAATTCAGCAACTGAATCATCACCATATTCAAGAAGAACTCGTTTGTAAAACTCCTCTCCACGATTTTGGTTCTTTAAAAATTCATCAAGAAACACTCGACGCATAGTTTTGTCTGTTCTGCTATATCTAGACATGAGTGCACCTCGATCAACTTGTTTAGGTGTTGTGATGACAAAAACAGAATTATCAATATTCGAAAAATGTTTTAAAAGTTTTTTTCTTTCTGAAGATGAGAATTTTTCCTGCATTGTTTAATAATCATTTATGGTGTAATAAATTATATCGTCATGGGAAACACGATCAAATTTGACCTAAAAGATATTCGTGTTTATACGCGCTAGTTTTTATTTTCAGATTTTTCTTTTGTTCCTTTTATCTGAACCAAATCAGGTGATTTTGGTTGCTGTGGTTTTGATTGCCATCTTAGCAACACATCTTTGAATTGATTTGCCTCGTCCTCGTTTTCAGTGTACATTATTGTTGTAACCCATCTACCTTTGCCGGCCGGTCCACCAATGGAGTTCATCCAAAAATCACTTGGTAATGATTTTAGTGCCTTATTGTCAGGGTCACGACTTAGATCAGTCCACCTTTTTGAAACGAATGTCAGAATCTGATTTAACTCGTTTTTGTCAATCATGGGGTTTCTTAGCAATATCACAATTTTAAAATTGTGAATTTACGCATGATTTCTATTATTAGTTAATTTCTTCTTACAAAAGCAGGAAACGATTTTAACACATTGTAGGTTATATGGTTATTTACATTATCGAATATGACCCAGGATAATGCCTCAATCGTTGGTAAACCTGTCAAAGACATGTATGGCACAACTTTTGGCACAGTATTAGGAATTTTGACTCATATAGATGGAAGTATTCAGACAGTTGGAATTGATTGTGGATCAGAAGGATTCAAACAGATTCCATACGAACAATTTGTGTTACAAGGAGACGTTGTAATCTATATTCCAGGATGGAGAATTGATGCACAAAAGATTTTGAGAGAGAAGAGACTTACACTTAGACGTCTTAAGGCATTAACAGATATTATGTCAGAACATGGCGAAGAGAAAACTGATGGGAATTTAATCCATGATACATATAAAACAAAATTGATGGAACTAGATGAATCAGAATCAAAAGTAAAGGATGAACTTGTAGTACGTTTAGATGAATTAGATAACCAAGAAAAGGCAGTAAAAGTAATTTTATTTGATGCAAAGGTTCAGCACAGGAGCGATGAAATTTCTGACGCTGCATCAGAATCTATACAGATGCACTGTAACAATCTTCTTGAACGATTATCACATGAAAGAGTTGAAGTTACTAATGTGCAAAGACGTATAGAAGAAATGTCATTAGAATCTATGGAGATAATGCAACCTAAAGAAGAAATGGTACAAGAATCTGCTGTTTCTTATCTTGATACATCAGGTAATACTTTAACAGGACAAGAATATGTTTTGCCAAAACCACCGGCAGAAAATTCTGATTCGTCTCCAGAAATGCATGCTGCGCGACAAGGCAACCAGGAAGAATCATCAGAACATAATGAATCTGATTGGATGTCCAGAATGGAACAAAATAACTAATTTAGTTTTAATTATCTCTAAACATCAGAATATCCATTAACATTTAGAAACAAGCTATTCGTTTTATAATTGAAAACGATGAGTACAGATTATTATAAAATAGGTTTAGGAAATTTAGATACAAAGACAAGGAGAAATGCTGAATCAGGTAGCGTTCCATTTTGGAATGATGAAGCAAAAAAACTTTCATGGTTTAAGCCATGGATAAAAACACTAGAATGGAATCCACCATTTGCTAAATGGTTTATTGGCGGTGAAATCAACGCATCATACAATACACTTGATGTGCATCAAGACAACATAGGGAAAAAACCTGCAATACTTTGGGAAGGCGAGAATGGTGCTAGTAGAACAATAACTTATGCGGATCTATATGCCGATGTTTGTAAATTTGCAAATGTATTGAAATCACTTGGAATCAAAAAAGGGGATCGTGTTACAATTTATCTCCCCATGGTACCTGAACTCCCAATTGCTATGCTCGCTTGTGCCAGAATAGGTGCAATACATACAGTTGTATTTTCCGGCTTCAGCGCCACCTCATTAAGAGATAGAATTGATGATTCAAAATCTAAGATAGTAGTTACTGCTGATGTGGGATATAGACGAGGCAGTTCAATGGTTCTAAAAGGAATTATTGATGAGTCAATAAGCGGGCTTAATTTTGTAGAACATGTTGTAGTTTTAAAAAGAGCCAAAGAAGAGTTGCAACTTGGTCCAAAGGACTGTCTTTGGCATGAATTAATGAAAGATGCATCTGACAAATGTGAACCGGAACACCTTGAAAGTACTGATCCACTTTTCATTTTGTATACTTCAGGAACAACTGGGAAACCGAAAGGTGTACTTCATGGGACTGGTGGATATCTTACACATTTGAATTCAACATTTCAGTGGGCGTTTGACATCAAAGATTCTGACATATTTTTTTGTACCGCAGATATTGGTTGGGTCACGGGTCATAGCTATGTGGTGTATGGACCACTTCTTCATGGTGCAACTGAAATAATGTATGAAGGTGTACCTGACTACCCTGATGCATCAAGAATGTGGGATATAATAGACAGATACGGTGTAACGATTTTTTATACCACACCAACTGCGCTCAGAATGTTCATGAAGTTTGGCGACGCCATTCCAAACTCATTCAGACTTTCGTCACTCAGGCTTCTGGGAACAGTCGGTGAACCAATAAATCCAGAGGTTTGGGTTTGGTACTTTAAAACAATTGGAAAGTCGAAATGTCCGATAATTGATACTTGGTGGCAAACTGAAACAGGAGGCATGATGCTTTCTCCATTACCAGGTCTTGAAACAATTCCACTTAAACCTGGTTCAGCTACTAGGGCAATACCTGGCGTTGATATTGCGGTAGTTGATGAAGAAGGCAAGGAGGTCGAACCAGACACAAAGGGATACTTGGTGATAAGGAAGCCTTGGCCCGGAATGTTACTTACATTATGGGGAGATGATGAGAAATACAAGAATGTTTACTGGTCAAAGTTTGAGGATAGATACTATCCTGGAGATTATGCAATAAAAGATTCTGATGGATATTTTTGGCTTTTGGGTCGTGCTGATGACATACTAAAAGTTGCGGGGCACCGTATCGGAACTGCAGAGCTAGAAAGCAGTCTAGTTTCACATAGAGATATTGCAGAAGCTGCTGTATGTGGAATTCCTGATGAGATAAAAGGTGAAGTCATAGTAGCATTTGTAGTTTTGAGGCATAGTGCAAAACGCGATCCAGATACATTACGCATAGAACTCGTAGAAATAGTTAGGAATGGAATTGGACCAATTGCTACTCCGCATCAGATCTATTTTGTAACAAAATTGCCAAAAACTCGTAGTGGTAAAATAATGAGACGTGTCCTAAAGGCAATTGCAGGAAATGAAAATGTTGGCGATGTTAGTACATTAGAGGATAGTGCAGTTGTTAAGGATGTACAAGATACATTTACTGAACTTCAGGACACAGTTAGAAAAAATGAAAGTTAAAAATCATGTATTACTTTTCGTTATTTCACAATACTTATTGTTACCCTCAAAGAATTTTACACTGTGAATTGGAATTTTACTCTTTAAATTTTCAAAAATCCACATAGCTATATTTTCTGATGTAGGAAAATCAAACATACTATCAAGATTTGTATGATCAAGTTGTTGGATAATTTCCCAGCAGGTTTTTTTCATTACGTCAAACTCTATCACCATATTATCCTCATATGTTGAACCAGTTTTTAATTCGTCAGCAGCCTCCACAATTATTTTAGCTGTATGTCCATGTGGTTTTCCACATTTTGGGTGGCCTTTT
>ENA-UPTF01002660-UPTF01002660.1-marine-metagenome-genome-assembly--contig:-NODE-2660-length-10186-cov-2.653081_pt1 | contig 10186 bp, 5 predicted proteins | sample MGYA00238166_ERZ767019 | MGnify/ENA primary metagenome ERZ767019 (study PRJEB28930, sample SAMN06266391) | marine metagenome | isolation source: Sea water from 250 m depth | place: Atlantic Ocean | study... | reverse complement strand
TATTATTCATAATATCTATCAAGTCGGCAGCAGAAAATTCAGTCCCTGGATTCACTGGAAGTCTTTTGTTTTCATGTGTGTATAAAATGCATTCTTCTTCCATACCAATGGTGCGGTTTTCAGGTTTAACACAATTGGATAAAATAACGGAGCGGACCTTATCGTGTATGCTCATAATGTTATATTACATTTTTTAATAATTTAACGGGGAAGTGGGGAAGTGTTGAATATTTATCCCATACCCCAAGAAATAATGCCGATCAGAAAAAACAGTATGGGTGTGCCAATGTTCATACCTCCATTAATTTCTTTCCATTTTTTTGGTGTATCACCCATTTGATTAAATCTAAGCACTACAGTCTCCAGCTTGCCAGCTTCCGCATAGACCGTTGTAGACCCATATAGTTCATTATTTTGAATGATGGAATCATAGCCAACAAACTGTAATCCCTTGCGAAACGCTAAATGTGTATATACTGGAGAAAACCCACTTACCTGGTGCCAGCCTGGCTCTACCTGAACGGGCCTGGACAAGGGGGTTTCACCAACATATTTACCATCTATATAAATTGGTATACCGATCATGTTTGCCTCAACCCGTATACCACCATTGTGATAATACATAAATCCTGGGTCTGACTGACGGGGAGGAAATGATTCCGGTCTTTTTTCTGGTAAATTATCACGCCATAAATATTTGCCATTGTCATTGGAAGAATAATCGATGGATTCTCTTTCACTTTGTAAAAATTTTGGCACTTCTCTTTCTTCTTGAAAATCCCATTTCAATGATTCTATTACAGAATCGTTTTGAGTAGGGAAATAACTGAGCCAAGAATTATTATCTACAATCTCTGTATCAAATACGCTGTTATCTTCATCCGCTAGTTTCTTTGCAATATTGTTGTTACTATATTTTGTCTTGGTCTCGCTATTTAAAACATTAGGATTCATATTTTTCTGTTGTTGCGGTACGGATTCATGGTGGCCTAAATCATCTGATAAGTCAAAAATCATGTTCTGTTCAATCGATGGAATATATTGTTTTTGCAATCTCCGGGAATCAAATTCATCAGATATCGTTGATTCATCTGTGAACCATGCATTCACAATAGTTGAATCTGATGTTTGTGTCTCAGATAATTCCTGAGAATGGTCAAGCTCCAGACCCACTATAATATTTTTATCTTCGGATGGTATGTATTTTTTCTGGAGCCTACCGTATTCATGGGATTCTAACAATTCAACGCTTGGAGAATCATAAGTTTTGGCAGATGCTTTAGTTTCTTTTTCTGGCGTAATTAATTCTTTATCATTTTCAGCAAAGCTCGGCTCTTCTACTACGATACTGTCTTTTACTGGATCTTTTTTCTCAAAAATTGTACCTAGTATGCCTCTCCAGCCTGCCTTTTTATTTTTCTTTTTATCATTGAGAGATTCCACTAAAACAGGTCTGGTCTTTTGGATTAAAGAATCCAAGGGCTTTTCCATTTCCTTGTTCAGTGGAGACTGCGATTTTGTCTTTTTATAAGCTGGAAATTTTCCACTGAACCAGCCATCATCTTCCTTTGTCTGTTGTTTTATTCCTACCAATGTGTCATCTTTGTCTGGTATTAGTTGGGATATATTATCTCTATGCGTGATTCCAATTTTATCTGAGTCTCCTATTAATTCAGTAATTGTTGCCCCTGTAGTTCGATCTACATAAATTTCTTCTATGAGAGTATCCATGCTAGGTGTTTGGTCAATATTTCTCAATGTGAAGTCTTTAAATTCCCCATCTAGTACGGGGGCAACGGATTTTTCCATAAATGCTGATCTAGATCTTGACTCTTTTTCACCTGGATGATTAGTTGTATAAAGTTTCCCATGAAATTCAAATATAGAATTGGGACCCAGTTTCTTTCGTGCTTCATCAAAGGCATTTTTAAAATTTGTATTAAACTTTGGAAATCCTGATGATTTGGCAATATTGAATACAGATGTCCCTGTTTCATCTATATGTCTTTTTAGGTTAGCTACTTCTGATTTTCGCATTTCCGTATGAATAAAAATAACGGTGCTGGGGGACGTCTTAGAATTAATTATATCGTATCCTAAAACAGGCTTGCTGATTAAAATCGCAAGCTGAGTAGATTCGTCAAAATCATCAATGACAATCTTTTTCACAACGCCATTAAATGTGTCCTGGGGTTGTTTATTCCGTGGAGCCCGTACACCCAAAAGTGTTAGGTATACCCAGCCACGATCAGATTTCCAGCCAATAATGTCATCATCATCAATCGGTTCCGTATAGTCCAGATTAATCATTATACCATTTTGTTTAATGCTGTAACTGATGTCTTCAAGGGTTGTACCTGTCAGGGTACAGACAAAAAACACCAATAAACATTTAATGAATGTATGATTCAAGTAGAACTCCGCATGAGCAGCCCTTTTAAGGCTCTCTGGATTTTAAACCAGATTCCTGATTTAAAGCAAGAGATAACTAAAGCTGGTTATCTTAATTTATATAGGGATTTAGTATTAAATCACAACCCTGTTCTGTAGCTAAAGTAATTGTTAAATATGTTTTATTTCTTCATTAATCCCAACAGAATTCTTATGTGATTCTATAAATTGATCATTTGAAATATTGGGTCTCGTTCTCTAAAATTTGATTATGTTGTCTTTGTTAAAACATCTCATTTGGATTTGGGTGTTGGGCTGTTCTTTTATTGTCGGAGGCAGAACTACTACAATAAAAGTGTTTCATGTGTTTGAAAGTTTTGGAACAGAAACTCAAGAAATAAAGAATTCAATTGTCATGAATTACGATACCAAAGGAGTCCTTACTGACAGTACCATTTACAGTCATTCTCTTCCTTTAAGCGAAAAATATATATATGTGCTTGGGGCTCATGAGGGGCTTAAGCTACAGCGCAACTATGATAGAGAAATGGTCCTGTCCTATCGTTTTGAGCATAATAAATTTGGTAACAGAGTCAGTACAACCCTCTTTGGCACTGGTGATACACTATACTGGAAAGAATTTCAAAAATATGACGATCGGGGGAATTGTATAAAGCGAATACGATATAATCCTATTGAAGCGGTCAATCCGGAAATGATGCCTATAAAAGATGAGCCGGGAGAAATGGTTTGGGGAGAAAGTTATAACTATGATTCAACTGGCACAGTACTGGAGCATAAGGAATTATATAATAATTATGTTTTAGTGATTACAACCTATGATTTGGATTCTTTAAATATACCCAAAAAGCGTGGCGAATATTTTGACCCATCAGTTATGTTACAGACTATATTTTTTCATAATGATGTGGGGCAACTTACCCATGAAGTATCTGTTGGGCGCTTAGGACAGTCTATGGGTTCAAAATCTTATAAATATGACATCTTAGGCAGAAAAATCAAGACGATTGTATATAATGAAAATGGAATGATAGAAGAAACTTTAAACACGGTCTATGATGATGATAATTTCAAAACGTATGATTATTATTCAGACTCCACCCTTAAACTTGTATCCATGAAAGAAGTGCTTCTGGATAACCAGGGTCGCACCTATGTAGAAGCTATTTTAGATGGTGAAGAAAGAGTCCTTGAAAAAAATGTATATTATTATGACGAAAAGGGTAGGATTTCCCAAATAAAACAATATGATATGATACGTAGGGGACGGCATGATGATCGTGAAATTCCCATTAGGGTTAATACCTATGAATATGAGTAAATTACAGATTGAACTCTCAATGACAACCAATCCTGGAGGTAAATATGAAAGTCATTGATCCAAAAAGTGTGCTTATCGGTGTTTTAATAACATTGCTAGCTTTCTCAACTTTAGGATTAAGGCCAAATACAGATGAACTCGGCCATTTAGTTGTCCGTAGTCTAACAATTGAGGATGATCGTGGGGTCATTATGGGCTATTTAGGGAATGGCTATATGCAAACCTACAATCAGTATGGTGAGCCTACCTTATTTATTGGCACAGGTAAAGACGGAGGCGGTTACATGCGCTCCTATAATGGCAATGGAGATGAATCTGCTTATGTGGGTACAGGACGTATGGGGGGTGGCTATATCCGGACCTATAACAATTCCAAGAAAGAAACATCCTATCTCGGAACAGGATCTGATCATGCAGGTCAACTGCGGATTTACACTAAAGATGGGGAAACATCTTCCTATCTTGGAGAGGGATATTACCAAGCTTACAATCAATTTGGTGAAAGAACATTGTTTCTAGGCACAGGAGCAAGTGGGGGTGGCTATTTGCGAACCTATAACTTTGAGGGGCAGGAAACTGTCTATATCGGTACGGGCGCTGATAGTTCCGGACAATTGCGGGTTTATGATGCTGCAGGTGAAACGGGAACATTTCTTGGGAGTGGATATTTTCGCACTTACAATCAATTTGGAAAAATGACTACCTATTTAGGAAATGGCCGAGATGGGGGCGGCTATTTGCGTACCAACAATAAATTTGAAACCGAAACTGCGTTCTTAGGAACAAATAATTCCAATGAAGGACTTGTAAATCTCAATGATAAGTTCGGTCAAAGCTTCTGGATACGCTTAAATAAGGGCGATTGATTTTTTACGCAATTTTTTGACTTTAACGTCTCTTTGTCTTAATTTTAACAACAAAAGGTATCCGAGAGGGGGATGAAACATATCTTCATCCGCAAAACCTCCCTTTTTTCATACTCAGATAATGAGGATTTGACCATGCGGAAAATACTGGTTATTTCAATCATTCTATCGACCGTGGCTCTTGCCCAGAACGATGGACTGGTGAAAACATATTACCCCAGCGGGGCACTTGAAACAGAAGGCAATTATACCAATGGTGTTCGGGATGGACTCTGGACATTCTGGTATGAGGGTGAAGTCTATCAAGACTATGGTGAAGACGGGGAACCCAATACCCAGGACGAAGGTGAAGGAAACAGCGAATGGGATTCAACAGAGACCGTACTTCTTGATTTAGATGGAGACACATTTTTTGATCCTCCTAAAAAACAAATGGAAGGCTCATATTTGTTAGGAAATCGAGAAGGTCTCTGGACTACTTGGTATTTAAACAGTATGCGTAAAGAAGAATCGAATTACACTTCGGGAAAACTAAGTGGGACTATAATTCGTTGGTATCAAAATGGAAATAAATCTGAAGATGGGGTATACGAAACGGGAAAACAGAACGGCATTTGGATCTGGTATTATAAAACAGGAATTAAAAAAGAACAAACCCGATTTGTGGATGGACAGCAGGATGGTCTTTGGCTGCAGTGGTTTACAGACGGAGCAAAAAAATCAGAAAGAAAATTTACCAATGGTGAACGCGACAGCCTGTGGACATCCTGGTACGAAAATGGAAATAAAAAGTTTCAGGCCACCTACGCCAATGGAAAATTAAATGGCAGTTGGACATCCTGGTACGAAAATGGGATCATTAAGGAAAAAACCGGGAGTTATTCCGATAATAAACTAGACCAAAAATGGACCTATTGGGCAGATGACGGGCGGAAAACCCAGGAAGTCGCCTATGATAAAGGAGTAAAAAATGGCTCATTTCTATTGTGGAACGTGGACAACTACAAGACCATTGAAGGTGAATATAGAACAGGTGAGAAACACGGCACCTGGACGCTCTGGTATGAGAATGGGACCCTGAAAGCTCAGGAAAGTTATGCCAGCGGTGAAATGGACGGCCAATGGATTTGGTGGCATCCCAATGGAGTAAAAGATCGGGAAGGCAGTTATAAAAAAGGTGTAAAACATGGTATCTGGACACTTTGGAATAATGCCGATCATAAAAAGAGCGAGGAAACCTTTGTTAATGGGATTCTGGATGGTATGGTTTCTATTTGGTATAATAATGGTAATAAAGATCGAGAAGGAATCATTCGAGGAAATGAACCGGAAGGAGGTTGGGTCTATTACCATGCGGATGGAACAGAAGACTTCACATTTGATTATGGCTCCGGGCTGGATCGCGTGCGCATTTCAGAGCTGGAAGAAAGGGATGGTGTCTTCTACAAAATTGGAAAACACAAACCCTATACGGGTATGGTTGTAGAAACAGGAGGGATAAAAGATTATCTGCTGCTGGGACGATTTCAAGCAGGAAAACGTGATGGCCAATGGGTGCAGTGGTATCGTAACGGCCAAAAAGAGGTTGAAGGCTTATACTACCGTGGTAAAAAACACGGTGATTGGACACTGTGGTATGAAGACGGGACTTTGAAAGAGCAAGGCCAGTTTGATATGGGTATGGTAGATATCAATTATAAATACTGGTACACGAATGGCCATTTACATATGGAACAATCCTATCACAAAGGGAAACCTCATGGACGATGGAGCTGGTGGTTTGAGCATGATCATAACCTGACATTCACAGATGGAACATGGTCATACAACGGAGTCAATTATCAGGCAGAGAATGATGAAGAATTATGGAATTGGTGGTGGTACTTGAATGACAATAAAGAGATGGAAGGCCATTATATAGATGGGAGAAAAAATGGAGTATGGACTTGGTGGTTCGATACAGGGATTAAACAGTCTGAAGGAAATTACTTGGATGATGAAATGGATGGGTTATGGATGTATTATTCCCCCGATGGTTCCGTAGCAGAAGAGATTACTTTTTCTGGAGGTAAACGAGACGGCCGATCAACAGTTTGGTTAACTCCAGAAGAAAAACAGGAAGAAAAATTTTATAAAAACGGTAAAATGGATGGGCCTAGCACCTATTGGGAGAATGGATACCGAAGTACAATGACCACCTATAAATCAGATACACCGGAAGGGCCGTGGATATTATGGTATCCTAACAGCGACCAAATGAAGGAGCAGGGATACCATCAAAGCGGGATAAAGGAAGGTCTCACCACATATTATTATGATGATGGTGTCATGCAAAGGGAAGGATTTTTTAAAGAAGGGTTACCAGACGGCATATGGACATATTGGAATGCAAAAGGTGAAAAGGATTTTGACTTCGATTTTGGTTCCGGACTTGAACACATTGCACTGGAAGATCTAGTTGAACGTGAATCCATGTTCTATAAATTAGGTGATGAAACACCATTTACGGGTATTATAACCCAGGAAAATCCTGATGCTGATTATCTGTTTTTGGGGCGGACAAAAGAAGGAAAAAAAGATGGTCAATGGGTTAAATGGTTTCCCGGTGGTAAGGATGTCCCAGAAATTATTCTGGTTGATGTTCCTGATCCTGAACCGGATTTACCATGGAGCGGAGGCAAACAGGAGCAGGGGGGATACAAAGACGGAGAAAAACATGGTGAATGGACCGAGTGGTATGATAATGAACATATTAAATCTCACGGAAACTATGATTCGGGCATCATGAACGGTCACTGGACTTTTTTCCATAAAAATGGTATTAAGGAAAAAGAGGGAACGCTTGCTAGTGGAAATGCAGATGGGATGTGGGTTTTCTGGGATGAAGAATCAAACAAGGTGCAGGAAGGAGTCTTCTCCGATGGTACAAAAGAAGGACAATGGACTGCCTGGTTTATAGATGGTCGTCTCACGGAAGGCTATTACGCAAATGGGAAAAAAGATGCAACCTGGACCAGTTGGTGGGACCATGACAGGACCCGTAAAGAAATGCAGGGTGCATATAGAAACGGTAAAATGGTGGATAAGTGGTTCTTCTATGATAAAAACGGCAATTTAAAAGAGATTCGATACTTCTCTCCCGATTTCTGAACCAAATTAACTAAACTATACATCCATAAACATAGTTAAGGAATTTAACCTGTGAAATACGTATATCTTTTCGGGAATGGTAAGGCAGATGGTACAGCTGAAATGAAAAATCTTTTAGGGGGTAAAGGCGCAAACCTAGCAGAAATGAATCATTTAGGGATACCGGTGCCGCCGGGGTTTACAATAACCACGGATATCTGTACCCATTATTATGAAAATGATCAAACGTTCCCCGATGAACTTGAAACCGAGCTCACTGTCGCACTTCAAGCAATAGAACAGATCATGGGGACCAAATTCGGAGATGAGCAGGATCCATTATTGGTCTCTATTCGATCCGGAGCCCGGCAATCAATGCCAGGGATGATGGAAACAGTATTAAATGTAGGTTTAACAACCAAAACAATACCTGGCTTGATCAAAAAAACCAATAATGCGCAATTTGTTTATGATGCATACCGTCGATTAATTATGATGTATGCAGATGTGGTTATGGAAAAAGCCGCGGGCATTGAGGCCGAAGAAGGACAGAGTATTCGCAACAGGTTGGAGTCATTATTAGAGACTCATAAAAAGGAGAATCAATATCAGAACGATACCGACCTCAACGGAGATGACTGGAAATTATTATCAGATAAATTTAAAGCAGAAATTTCGTCAACGCTTGGAGATGAATTCCCTGATGACCCGATGACACAGCTTCGGGGAGGTAGTCAGGCAGTATTCCAGAGCTGGAATGGAAACAGAGCGATTAGTTACAGGCATATTGAAAAAATTCCGCATGAATGGGGCACAGCTGTGAATGTACAAACCATGGTATTTGGAAATATGGGAGATAATTCAGCCACAGGAGTAGCCTTTACTCGCAATCCGGCAACAGGAGAAAATAAATTCTTTGGGGAATGGCTGGCAAACGCCCAGGGTGAAGATGTTGTAGCCGGCCTTCGTACACCTAATCCATTAAACGAAGATACAAAAACAGATGATACGAGAGATTTTCCTTCCCTCGAGTCATCAATGCCAAAAATTTATTCCCAGTTAGTAGAGATTCGCGAAACACTTGAAAACCATTATTCCGATATGCAGGATATAGAGTTTACAATCCAGGAAGGGATGCTTTGGATGCTTCAAACCCGGGTTGGAAAACGCAATGGAGGGGCAGCCATTAAAATTGCTGTTGATATGGCACAGAAAGGGATGATAAACAAACAGACTGCGCTCATGCGTGTAAAACCGGATCAATTGGATGAATTGCTTCATCCCATGCTCGATGGCCAAGCAGAGCAACGGGCCGTGTTGCTTGCAAAAGGGCTCCCTGCTGGTCCAGGTGGAGCCACAGGACAGATAGTGTTTACTGCAGATGATGCAGAATCATGGCACAACAAAGGTGATAGGGTAATCCTCATCCGGGAAGAGACATCCCCTGAGGATGTACACGGTATGCATGCCGCAGAAGCTATTCTAACTGCTAAAGGTGGTATGACATCGCACGCAGCGCTGGTTGCTCGAGGCTGGGGAAAGTGCTGTATCGTGGGCTGCGGCGACCTTCATATCAATTTCCAAACCAAAGAAGTGCAAATCGGCGATCAATTACTCAAGGAAGGTGACTGGATCACGATGAATGGCTCTCTGGGGAAAATTTATAGTGGACAGGTTGACCTGATTCCAGCAGACCCAGATACACACCCAGAATATAAGGAGCTCATGACATGGGCAGATGAAGTGAGAATATTAAACATAAGAACCAATGCAGAAAGCCCTGATGATGCAGCCCAAGCTATAAAATTTGGAGCTGAGGGGATAGGGCTTTGCAGAACAGAACATATGTTTTTCGATGACACGCGCATACTTGCCATACGTAAAATGATCTTAGCCAATAATGAAACCGATCGCCGGACCGCTGTAATGGAATTGTTACCGTTTCAAAAAGAAGATTTCATGGGTATCCTAAAAACCATGGAAGGAAAACCTGTAACTATCCGGCTTCTGGACCCGCCGCTACATGAATTTATGACCCTGACAGATGAACAACAGCATGAACTGGCAGACCACATAGGCATTGATGTAAAAACCGTAAAAAATAGAATTGCAGGGCTCCATGAATTGAACCCTATGTTAGGTCATCGGGGATGTCGTTTGGGAATTGCCTATCCAGAGATAACTGAAATGCAGGCTCGGGCTATTTTAGAAGCCACCGCGGAACTAACCCAAGCAGGGACATTGGTATTGCCTGAGATCATGATCCCCCTAGTGGGGACCGTTACAGAGTATACCGATCAGGAAGCAATTGTACGGTCTGTAGCAACCAAGATTGAAACTAAATATGGTATTGAATTATCATATTTAGTTGGCACCATGATCGAACTCCCAAGAGCGTGCCTAACAGCGGATGAAATAGCTGAACATGCCGAATTTTTCAGCTTTGGAACCAATGATC
>ENA-UPTF01002659-UPTF01002659.1-marine-metagenome-genome-assembly--contig:-NODE-2659-length-10189-cov-3.355617_pt1 | contig 10189 bp, 11 predicted proteins | sample MGYA00238166_ERZ767019 | MGnify/ENA primary metagenome ERZ767019 (study PRJEB28930, sample SAMN06266391) | marine metagenome | isolation source: Sea water from 250 m depth | place: Atlantic Ocean... | reverse complement strand
GGTGCGTGTGCACACCTGTGTCTCGTCAACTCTTTTCGATTAGCGCAAGCATCATTAATCGCCCCATTCAACTATACGAAGCTGCTTTGGGCGACAATCCTCGGGTATCTATTGTTTGGTGACATGCCGACCCTCAATACAATAACTGGCAGCGTTGTTATCGTTGTAGCTGGACTCTACGTGTTGTACCAAGAGTCTCAATCTGCCGAATACGCTTAGAAACATTTCATAGGCTCAACAAATCTACCTTATGACTGTTACCCCAGTGCACAAATTGATCGGTGCCCGGATTGAGGAATTGAATATCGCGCATGACACAGATAGCGACGTGGTCTCTCAGTTATGGTCACTAATACGACGCTACGATTTGTTGATCATTCCTAACCAACGACTAACCGATGAACAACAGATTGAGTTCAGTGAACAGCTGGGGCCACTGGAAACCACTAAACCCGGCAGCACTGGCGCCGGCACCAAACTGGTTACATTATCGAACCTAGATACTGACGGTTATCCTGTCGAGCCCAGTCATCGTCAAAATTTGATTCGCAGAGCAAATCAACTCTGGCATGCCGACAGCTCGTTTAAGCCGATTCCCGCCAAATTATCAATCCTTTCGGCAAGAAAAATACCTGACCATGGTGGAGAAACTCAATTCGTAAATATGCGGTCCGTGTATACAGCCCTACCAAAACATGAACAAGAAAAGTGCGACGGTTACATCGCGATTCATGACTTCGCTCACTCTCGAAAAACCGTCGACCCCAATCTAATGACCGATGAAGAGCGTGCAGCGGTCCCACCTGTCCGTCAACCGCTCACTATCGATCATGATGAGCACCGAGGGCGATCACTGTATATTGGCTCCCACGTATCTCACATAGAAGGCCTATCAAAACATTGCAGCCAGCAATTAATTAATCGGTTAATCACCTTTTCGACCCAAGACAAGTTTATATACAGTCACCATTGGAAAGTTCATGATCTTTTGATCTGGAACAATCTCACAGTCATTCACCGAGGGACACCTCTCCCTGACCCGCTTATGCCGAGGGTCCTTGTGAGAACAACCATAGCGGGTGATAAACCATTGATAGCTTGCTAAGCACATGAAGAAAACAACCGAGACCACGTATGACTTCATCATTGTTGGTGCAGGTTCGGCCGGTAGTGTGTTGGCAAATCGTTTATCAGCGAAGAGCGATTCGAGCATACTGCTACTAGAGGCGGGCGGGAAAGACAATCATCCCTATGTTCAAGCTCCAGCGGGGTTCGTTAAAACATATGCTGACCCAAGATTTAATTGGTGCTTCATAACTGAAGCCGGAGAACATACGAATCATCGTCAACAATTTTTTCCGAGAGGAAAGGTACTGGGGGGATCAAGTTCAATTTCTGGCCACTTATACGTAAGAGGCCAAGCAAGGGACTTCGACACCTGGGCAGAGTTGGGTAATTTAGGTTGGTCCTACCAGGATGTCCTTCCACTTTTCAAAGCCCAGGAAGATCGCTCTACGGGCGAAACACAATACCACGGTATCAATGGCCCCCAACACGTATCCGATATTCACGAAAAACATCCGCTCTGCGAAGAGTTTATCAAAGGTGCCGAATCATTAGGTTTGCCCCGCAATCCGGACTACAACGGTGAGTCTCAGGAAGGCGTTGCATATTATCAGCGCATGATTCGGTCGGGCAAACGGCACAGCGCAGCAAGTGGCTTTCTACACCCTGCCCTTTCTCGATCTAACCTGAACCTGGTGACTCACGCCTACGTAACTCGGGTGGACTCTGAAAAAAATCATGTCGTGGGAGTCACCTATGAAGTAGAAGGTAAATCTTATCGCGCGCGAGCTAGACGTGAAACCCTACTATGTGCCGGCGCAATTTCATCACCTCACCTTCTCCAACTCTCTGGTATCGGACCAGGAGAACTCCTTCAAACCCTTGATATTCCCCTCGTTCACGACAGCCCGGGTGTCGGAGAAGGATTGCAGGATCACTATGCAGTCCGGGTAAGTCATCAGATCAATAGACCGATTTCCTTGAATCATAGATCTCGCGGGGTGCGACTTCTGTGGGAGATTTTCCGCTGGTATCTAAATGGAAGTGGCCTATTGGCATTCAGTCCGGCCCATGTTGGTGCGTTTTTGCGTACAAATCCGGAATTCCCGTTCCCAGACCTGCAATTCGTGTTCACGCCTGCCAGTTATGCACAATCGGCAGACCCGATCGGGAAGCTACATCCATACCCAGGCATCACCTGTGGTGTCTGGCAAATGGTTCCGACCAGTCGAGGCTTTGTGAGAGCGACCAGCTCTGACCCATTTAAAAAACCTGCCATTCAACCAAACTACCTATCGACCGAATCTGACCAACTAGCTGTTGTACGTGGCCTAAAATGGTGCCGAAAACTATTAAATACAGCCTCGCTTCAACCATACTTATTGGACGAAATATTACCTGGCTCCCACTGCCAGCAGGACGATGATCTGTTAACCTATGCGGCTCAGAGTGGCACGACTGTTTATCATCCTGTTGGTAGTTGCAGGATGGGTACGGACCGTACGTCTGTGGTTGATCCTCAACTCAGACTCAAAGGAATGACTGGGCTACGAGTCGTAGACGCGTCTGTGATGCCCACGATGGTTTCAGCCAACACAAATGCTGCCACCCTAATGATTGCCGAAAAAGCCGCTCAACTAATACTGAACCAGTAGTACATCACTCACGGAGAAACATTCATGGCTGAGCTGAAGAACCCTGCCCTCGACAAACTGAGAGCTGGCGAATTATCAATTGGTGTCGGATTGCGGCAAGCCAGGACGGTCGACGTTGCTAAGATCATGAAAACAGCTGGGTTCGACTGGTTATTTATTGATATGGAACATAACTCCATGGACATGGATATGGCGGTACAAATCAGCGTCGCCGCTCATGAAACCGGTATTACACCCATAGTGCGTGTCCCGGGCTACGAGCACTACCATGCAACACGTGCGCTCGATGGAGGCGCACAAGGTATCGTGGTTCCGCACGTTGATGACGCCACAATTGCGGCTCAGATAGCATCCAATTGTCGATATCCACCCATTGGGCATCGCTCTATCACGGGTGCACTTCCACAACTTAACTTTCAAACCCATACATTGAAAGACGCAACGGAAACTATCAATCGTGAGACATTGATTGTCGTTATGCTGGAAACACCGACCGCCATCGATAACGCCGAAGAAATTGCCTCAGTACCGGGCATAGATGCCCTCTTGATCGGCACCAATGACCTGACCTTAGAAATGGGGATTCCTGGGGAACTGGATCATGCAAATATTGTCGCTGCCTATGAACGTGTCATTACCGCTTGCGAAAAGCACAACAAATTTCCTGGCATGGGCGGAGTCTATAGCCCCGATATAATGCAGACCTACATCAGTATGGGCGCTCGGCTCATTCTAGCTGGCAACGACGTCTCTTTCTTGCTTGAGTCAGCGCGTCAGCAAGCTTCTCGAGTACACGGTATGCTGACGTGATACGTAATTTGCAAAATCGGAGATTGTTAAGATGATCGACCTTTACACATGGACGACACCAAACGGTCGTAAAGTTTCTATTGCGCTTGAAGAACTTGCTCTCGAGTACACCGCGCACGCAATTGATATCACCCAGGGTGAACAGCACGGCCAACATTTCCTGACTTTATCTCCTAATGCAAAAATTCCGGCGATTGTGGATCATGACAATGGGTGCGTCATGATGGAATCAGGCGCGATTTTACTCTACCTCAGCGAAAAGACAGGGCAACTGATGCCAACCGATAAGCCGCGTTATTGGGAAGCTATTCAGTGGTTGATGTGGCAGATGGCAGGTCCAGGACCTTTGCTTGGTCAGGTACACCATTTTACCAAGTTTAACCCTGGGAAAAGCCCCTATGCGCAAGACCGTTATCTAAATGAAGGACACCGCCTTTATGGCGTTTTGAATCAACGTCTTGAAGACCACGAGTTTATTGTCGATGACTACTCGATGGTAGATATTGCAGTATGGCCGTGGATCAGTCGCTTTGAGTGGCAAACCATTGATATGAATCTCTACCCCAATATTGTTCGATGGTACAGGGAGATCGCTGATCGCCCCGCTGTCCAGTCAGGATACCAGGTCCCAAAACCGGCGGGCGATGTTCCCATGCCAGAAGCAATTGAGAGCTAACTGCGATGGATCTAGGACTTAAAAATAAAAACGCTATTGTGACAGGCGGTAGTCGCGGAATCGGACTTGCCATAGCCAAGGGATTTGCTCAAGAAGGTGCCAACGTCTCAATCTGTGCGCGATCAGAAGGGCCATTGTCCGTCGCGACAACAACACTTAAAGGCTACGGAAATTTTGTACATTCCATGACTTGTGACGTATCCGACCCAATTGCACTCCATGACTACATTGAGGCAGCACACAACGCACTTGGTGGTTTAGACATACTAGTCAACAACCCCTCCGGGTTCGGTCGTACCGACGATGAAGCTGGCTGGAAGATGTCAATCGATATCGATCTGATGGCATCGGTGCGGGGTTGCTGGTCGGCGGTTCCTTTGATTGAGAATTCGGGTGGTGGATCGATCATTCATATCTCATCCATCTCAGGACTAACCCAAAGCCAAAGGACACCCCCTTACGGTGCGGTCAAAGCGGCCATTAATCACTACACAATGACACAGGCGCTCGACCTTGCACCCAAATCCATACGTGTCAACGCAATTGCACCAGGCTCAATCTATTTTGAGGGAGGCTTGTGGCATCAGGCTCAAACGAATAACCCTGAACTCTATGAAAATATTCTTTCAGGTATTCCCAGTGGTCGTTATGGCACACCGGAGGAAGTAGCCTCGGTCGCCGTATTCCTAGCATCCGAGCCTGGTCAGTGGGTTACCGGTCAAACTATCGCCGTTGACGGCGGACAAATGCTCTAATCTAAAGTCACAAAACAATCTATTTGTTTGACATATAAAGCGACAGAAAAATAATATCTGTATAGCAAAGGGGCAAAATAGATGAATAAGGCACTAAACACCGCGGATTACCTCAGTAATCTGGAATCTGCCGAAAAGAAATTACGGGTAGAACTGGCTTGCGCTTACAGGCTAGTCGACTATTTTGGCTGGTGTGAACTGATCTACGCACACCTCACTGCACGTGTTCCAGGCCCAGATGCGCACTTTCTGATCAATCCCTATGGACTTAACTATGATGAAGTAACGGCATCCAATTTAGTCAAAATTGATATTAATGGGCACGTTGTAGAACACTCTGATCATCCGATTAATGAAGCTGGCTTCATTATACATTCAGCTATACACATGCTAGAGAACACCAACAATCATGTAGTCATGCACACGCACAGCCGAGCGGGTATGGCAGTAGCAGCACTGAAAGATGGACTATTGCCTATCAGCATGGGTGCAACTATGTTTTACGATGACATCGCTTATCACGATTACGAAGGACCAAGTCTTTACCTGGACGAAAGAAGTCGACTTCAATCGTCACTCGGAAATAAAAGAGCCTTAATCCTCCGAAACCACGGTTTGATGACCGTCGGCGAAACCGTCCCCGAAGCATTTGTGCGTCTTTATCGCCTAGAGAGTGCGTGTCGAACACAGTTAGATGCATCAGCCGCCGGTGAGGTCAACCTCCTGGACCATGACACCGCATCGAAATCTGGACAGGATGTCAACCGTTTTATGGAGTCGGCTGATGACTACGGTCAACTCGAATTTGACGCGCTCATGCGGAAGATTGATAAACTTGACGATTCCTACAAACACTAAGACGACGCCAACAACTGTGAGTAAGACATTTAGCGGTCAGGACACCTGGGCGGAAACGCTCTATCAAACATTGCGGTCTATGGACGTCACATTGTTTACCTATGTGCCCGACGCTGGGCACGGCGCGACGATCAACCGAGCAATCGAAGATACCCAAGTAACAACGGTCCCGCTCGCTACGGAAGAAGAAGGAGTTTCGCTTCTTGCAGGCGCTCACCTCGGCGGAGTACGCGGCGTATTGCTGATGCAAAGCAGCGGCGTTGGAAACTGCATCAACATGCTGTCCCTGACCAATATAGGTCGATTCCCTCTTATCTCAATCGTAAGCATGCGCGGCGATTATGGCGAGCAGAATCCATGGCAGTTTCCCATGGGCCAAGGCACTCAACCTTGTCTTGAGGCGATGGGTACTATTTGTAGTCGTGTCGACAACGCCGATGATGTGGCAGCGGCAACACAAGCTGCTGTTAATATGGCATACCGATCGGACCAGTCCGTAGCATTGTTGCTTTCTCAAAAGCTAATCGGCGCTAAACCTTTCTAATTCAAGACGCTTTAAGTGAACCACTGTCAGTAACTATCATCATGGCGATTACGGAACTCAAAACCAAACAGAGCAATATGTTCAGTCTCGATCGGTGCACGGCAGTGCCATCAATAATCGGAGATCCTTCAGAATTTCTGATCATCGCCGGCCTATCTGGTACTGCTAAAGACATCGGACAGTTGACCGACGAATCGCCCAACGCATTCCTACTTGGTGGTGCAATGGGTGCAGCGGTGACGATGGCACTTGGCCTTGCCCTATCTCAACCAGACCGAAAAGTCCTCGCTGTTTTCGGTGATGGTGAATGTTTGATGAATAGCAGCAGTCTCTCGACGGTTGGATTTGTTCAACCGAATAATCTTTCCCTTCTCTGCGTAGATAACGGTACCTATGGCGAAACTGGCAATCAACTTACCCATACGGCAAATTGTGCTGATCTAGAGATCATCGCAAACGGCTCCGGAATTGAAAAAACCATGACAGTTACCTCTGAAGCCGACTACGGAACAGCGTCGAACCTATTGCATGACCAGACAGCCCCAACATTTGTACTGCTTAGCGTTCATCAAGGCGATCCTCCAGACTACCGTCGAAATTTTGACGCTGTTGAAAGAAAAACTATATTTCGTCGTCACCTACTGTCGTAACTGATATTTGTCCGAATAAATCTGTGAACTATTTTTTGGAGTGTCAATCACATGACCAATCATGATGTAGCAGACGAAATCATCGAACGATTTCGCCATGTCCCCGTATCAACTGTCTACACGGGAACAATCCGGAACGGATTCCATCCGTGTTACATGAAAGGCGTTCAGAACTACACAGCCGGACAGAAACTGGTAGGGCGAGCGCGGACTTTGCGTTATTTGCCACCTCGTGTCGATCTGGTCGCAGAAATCCGTGGGGGCGTTAAGGGAGAGTTAGATACTCATAATCTGTTTAGTGCCTGGCGCGAACAAAATAATCCGCAGGCCCCTGAATACAGAGCCATGGGGCGTTGTGGACCAGGCGATGTTCTGGTATGCGATGCGATGGGACAAAGTGGTGCAGCTAATATTGGTGACGTTAAAGCCATTCACCTCAAAATGCAGAAGGCAGAAGGGATGGTTACAGATGGTGCGATTCGCGATTTAGATGCGGTACGGACCTACGGTTTCAAAATTTTTGCAGCCGGACGAACCGCGACCGCTGCGCAGGGTGTTATGACCGAATACGACGAGAACGTCGATATTCAATGTGGTGGTGTCCTGGTTCGACCGGGTGACATCCTTGTAGGTGATGATGACGGCGTTGTGGTCGTGCCCAAACAGGCTGCTGAAACAATTGTTGCATTCGCCGAGGAATACGAGGAAGTAGAAGCTCATATCTTAGACAAAGTTCAGTCCGAAGGTGTCTCACCCGGCACCTACTACCCACCAAGTGAAGAATTTATCGAACAGTTTCGACTGAAACAATCAGAAAAATCCTAGCCAAATTTTACTAAGACGACACGGCGAGACGAACAGAAGCAACCGCTTGTATTGTTGCCGCCTGACAAGGATCGATAACTGGAACATTAAGTTCAGTCGCAATTCCTTGTCGAAAACGTGCCATGCCGGCACAACCTAGGATAAGCACGTCGGCCCCATGCGTATCAATAAGCACTCGACCTGCCGCCAGTAACTGATCACCTGCTGCATCACTTTCAAGACCACCAACACCGGTATTCAGCGCAAGGCTGGCCGCGTAACGCTGCGATAACCCCATTTGCCGAATGTATCGTTGTTGTCGGATTACTGACCCTGGGAGAATAGCAATCACTCCAAATTTTTCACCCAGATTCAAAGCCATCGAATATGCACTTTCGGCGATACCAAAAACTGAGCTTGAGGTTATCTCTCTAGCAGAGTGAAGTCCCGGATCGCTAAAACATGCAATCACAAATGCATCCGTCGCAGCATCCTCGGTCCGAATCAATTCAGACAGTGGCGCAACGACCCCGTCTACATGACACTGCGTCTCAATTCCCGCTGGCCCTTCGGAGAGTGTCAAACAGTCAATCAAAGGGCCCCCAGCCCAACGTAAAGGATCAAGAGCTTTATCTATACTCTGAGTGACCGCTTGAGATGAATTCGGATTGATAACGGTAATTCGTCCAGGGTTATTCAATTCTTCCATGAACAATGACTCTCCTTTACTGATCGAAATGCATTAACCGATCTGCTTGTCCAGTTGGTCATCAATAATTATATCCCGATCTAGTTATAAAGTAGCTTAGCGCTTGAACAGGTGGAAGAAGATTTAACCTATTTCTAGCAGATAGATCGAGGCTCTGATATAACGTCACTGGTAACCTTTCTCCAACCAAAATTTTTGGAGTATTGCCCAATGGCTAGAGTGTTAACAGTGGCCGCCGCGCAGCTGGGGCCCATTGCAAAATCAGAAAACAGAGCCAGTGTCGTCACGCGAATGCTGGATTTGATGAATGCCGCTAAACGAAAGAGATGCGATCTGGTGGTGTTTCCAGAGCTCGCCCTCACAACTTTCTTCCCCCGTTGGTACATGACTGATCAAACTGAAATTGACCAATGGTTCGAAGCTGAGATGCCCAATCATGACACCGAGCCATTGTTCGACATGGCACGCCAGTCAAACATGGCTTTTCACTTAGGCTATGCGGAATTGTGCACAAAATCAGATCAAACTCACCACTACAACAGCGCAATACTGGTTGACAAAGACGGTGAAATTGCTGCCAAGTATCGGAAGATACACCTGCCCGGTCACGATGAATTTGACCCAGATCGCGATTTCCAACACCTTGAAAAACGCTACTTTGAAGTCGGTGATTTAGGGTTCCCCGTTTGGCACTTTCTTGGCGGCATATTTGGAATGTGTATCTGCAACGACCGTCGTTGGCCCGAGACCTATCGAGTAATGGGGTTACAAGGAGTCGAGATGGTAATTCTGGGCTATAACACACCGACTACAAATTCCCAGTCCAATGAAGCGCCCCACGTCCGGGCATTTCACAACCTACTGTCGATGCAGGCCGGGGCCTACCAAAACAGCACCTGGGTAGTTGGAGTTGCAAAAGCTGGTAATGAAGATGGGCATGAACTGATGGGTGGCAGCGCGATTATTGCGCCGAGTGGTGAACTGGTGGCGCAGTGCCTGACACTGGACGACGAACTGGTGATTGCAGATTGCGATCTTGACGCAACAATATTCGGCAAGCAAACCATCTTTGACTTTGGACGGCACCGTCGTATCGAACACTACGGCATCATCACACAGCAGAACGGCGTTACCTTACCGACAGACTAGGAAAATGACCGAACTCGTACTTTATGAACAGATTGATGCCGTAGCGGTGATTTCACTGAATCGACCCCAACGTCTTAATGCCATGAATCAGGCTATGCTTGAAGAGCTAAATCAGGCAGCCAATCGGGCGGAACAGGACAAAACCGTTCACGCCGTAGTTCTAACGGGAACCGGTACTGCATTCTCCAGCGGCTTTGATCTAAAAGCACAGGCGGAGAACACCCCCCAGGGAATAGACGAATGGCGGCCGGTTCTTAGACGGAACTTTGATGCTTGTATGTCATTCTGGCACCTCGCTAAACCCACCGTAGCAGCCGTCCACGGCCCTGCACTTGCAGGTGCCTGTGAGCTCGCGATGGCCTGTGATATCACAATTGCAGACGAAACAGGAATCTTTGGTGAGCCGGAGTTGCGTTTTGGCGCGGGTATTGTAGTCATGTTATTACCGTGGATGGTTGGACCCAAGCGAGCTAAAGAAATCATATTACTCGGGTTGGACAACATCTCCGCAAGC
>ENA-UPTF01002657-UPTF01002657.1-marine-metagenome-genome-assembly--contig:-NODE-2657-length-10194-cov-2.154987_pt1 | contig 10194 bp, 10 predicted proteins | sample MGYA00238166_ERZ767019 | MGnify/ENA primary metagenome ERZ767019 (study PRJEB28930, sample SAMN06266391) | marine metagenome | isolation source: Sea water from 250 m depth | place: Atlantic Ocean... | reverse complement strand
GATCTTAAGTCTCGGAATAATTCTAAATCTGTAACACTACCTCGTCAGATTGCGATGTTTCTTTGTAAGACGCTTACAAACGCTTCGCTTCCACAAATAGGAAAAACTTTTGGTGGAAAGCATCACTCAACAGTTATTCACTCAATACGAAAAGTCGAAACTCGATGTAAGAACGATCGAGAATTTAACAAGCTCGTCAACAGCTTTTTAGAGACATTTAATTAGCAAATAAGCCTTCTTAGAGTCTCTATCCACAAGGGATTGTCTTCTTTTAGATGTATGTTTTGTGGATAAAAATATATCCACAACTTCTGTTGTCTTCATCCACAGTTTTAAATGACTTCCCATAACGTTAAATAGTTGATTTTAAAATACTTAAAATAAACCTCCACAGTTTCAACAGACCTTCTTTCTTGTTATAATTTGTATTACTTTTTATTGATCATGTAGTTACTAATGATCAATCGGTCTTGACTCTCCAATCGAGGTCTTGAGTTCCATGGATTTAAGCATTCGAAAGAGTGATCTCCTACGAGAACTTCAGTTTTTTCAGGGGGTAATTGAACGAAAAAATACTATTCCTATTCTTGCGAATGTGCTGGTAGAAGCAGGAAGCGATGACGTAATTAACCTTCTAGCCACTGACTTAGAACTAGGCCTTCGTAGTCAATGTAAAGCATCAGTTAAAAAACAGGGCACCCTTACATTACCGGCTAAAAAGTTATTTGAAATTGTTCGAGAACTTCCGGAAACTGATATCAGAATTAAACAAGATGGAGATAAAGACCAAGTAACTATTACAGCTGATCAATTTAGGTCAAAGATACAAACACTCCCCAAAACTGATTTTCCCACTGTGCCAACACCACCCGGAACTAACCAGGTGTCATTACCACGTGACGAATTACATTTAATGATTTCACGAACTCAGTTTGCGATTACAGGTGAGGACACACGGTATTTTTTAAATGGCGCGCTATTTGTTTTAAAAACTAACTCTATGGATTTAGTGGCAACGGATGGACACCGCTTGGCACTAGCTACAACACCGAGAGAGTCAAAGGAAACAGAAGAAAGTAGAACAATTTTCCCTAAAAAGACACTAATAGAACTTTCAAAGCTTCTCGCGGATAGTGAAAGTAAAGATATTTTGTACGAATGCGGTGAAGCTCATCTCTTTTTTAAAGTTGATGGGCGTGAGTTGATTTCTAGAATGATTGATGCTCAATTTCCAGCCTTCGAACGAGTGATTCCACAAGGAAACGATAAAAAAATTGAATTTGATCGCGACCGTCTAACAAGTGCAATAAAAAGAGTAAGACTCCTCTCAAGCGAACGGTCACAAGCGGTGAAAATGCGACTATCTGATAATCACGTTGAAGTGCGTTCAGAAAGCGCTGAAGTAGGAGAAGCCACGGAGGAGTTAGCCGTTAACTATAGTGATGGAGAGGTAGAAATTTGTTTTAACGCCCAGTATGTGCTCGATTTTCTTGCAGCGGTCGACGCAGACAGCGTTGTGCTTGAGCTTAAAGATGAAATGAGCCAAGCATTGATGCATCCTGCTGGAGAAGAAGCAAGTTATACCTACGTAATTATGCCGATGCGTGTGTAATGGGCGCAGTCGGTGGAAGCTTGGTACTAGTAAACGTATGACGCAGCTTGAACAAGAAGAAGTCGGTCCCCGTGTAAACGAAAAAAGCGGGGTGCCGTTGGTAGAACAGCCTGATGGAGAGGAAACCTCCCAGGACTATGGCGCAGACAAAATCAAGGTTTTAGAGGGTCTCGAAGCGGTTCGTAAGCGACCCGCAATGTACATCGGATCGACTGGAGCGCCAGGACTACACCACCTGGTTTATGAAGTAGTCGACAACTCAATCGATGAAGCACTGGCGGGGTTTTGCGATACGGTAGGCGTGACGGTTCACATCGATAACTCGGTCACAATCTCAGACAATGGTCGCGGTATTCCTGTCGGCCAACATACAAGTGGAAAATCTGCGGCAGAGGTCGTAATGACCGTCCTGCATGCCGGCGGAAAGTTTAATAACGACACATATAAGGTTTCTGGTGGGCTACACGGTGTTGGTATTTCTGTAGTCAACGCATTGTCCGAAACGCTAGATCTTGAGATTTGGCGAGACGGACAGGTTTATCAACAAAACTATAAACAGGGTCACGCAACAACTAGCTTGGAAGTGGTTGGAACGACTAAGCGGCGTGGCACAAAGGTAACGTTCAAACCAGACGAGAAAATTTTTGATACAACCGAGTACAGTTTTGACACACTCGCTCATCGGTTGAGAGAACTCGCGTTCCTGAATGCAGGGGTTGAGATTTCTCTCAATGACGAACGGACCGGAAAAAACCGATTGTTTAAGTACGACGGAGGAATTCGGGAGTTTGTCGAGTTTATTAATAAAAACAAGGAGAAAGTAAATAGCGCGCCTATTTACATGCAGGGAACCAAGGATGGAGTTGAGGCCGAGATTGCTTTGCAGTGGAACAAGGGCTATGGCGATGCTGTCTATTCGTTTGCGAATAACATCAACACCCAAGAAGGTGGTACCCATCTATCTGGTTTCCGCTCAGCGTTAACGCGAACTATTAACACCTACGCTAACAAGAACAACCTATCGCGAGATTTAAAAGAAAGCATTGGTGGGGACGACATCCGTGAAGGGTTGGTCGCTGTTATCAGTGTCAAGATTCCGAGACCCCAGTTTGAGGGTCAAACAAAAACGAAACTTGGCAATACCGAAGTAAAGGGAATCGTTGAAACGATCGTCAATGATTGCCTCGGCGCATATCTTGAAGAAAACCCGAAGGTTGCAAAAAGCATTGTTCAGAAGACAATCGACGCCGCTCGTGCACGAGCGGCGGCTCGAAAGGCACGAGAAATAGTTCGAAAGGGGGCTTTAGACCGTAGTTCGCTCCCTGGGAAATTAGCAGACTGCCAAGAACGAGATCCATCAAAGAGCGAAATTTACATCGTAGAGGGCGAGTCAGCCGGTGGGTCCGCGAAACAGGGAAGGGATCGCCGATTTCAGGCGATATTACCCATCAAAGGAAAAATTCTTAATGTTGAAAAAGCGCGCCTAGACAAGATGTTGAGTAGTGACGAAATCAAAACGATGATCGCGGGTCTCGGGTGTGGAATCGCTAACGACTTTGACGTTAAAAAGGTGCGTTACCACCGAATTGTCATCATGACCGATGCGGACGTTGATGGTTCGCATATTCGGACCTTGCTCCTAACGTTTTTTTATCGGCAGATGTCGCAACTTATTGAAAAAGGCTATGTGTATATCGCTCAGCCGCCTCTCTATCGCGCGAAACGAGGGAAGACAGAGCACTACATCAAAGATGACCGAGAGCTCGACACGTATCTAATCAAACGTGCGAGTGCATCAAGGGTTTTACGACTTCCGGAAATTGACTTAGAGTTCACGGGTGACCAGTTAGAAAGCATGCTCCACAAGGTGATGGCGTATGGACGATTGTTGCGATTGGTCGAGCGTCGTGGACCAAGTCGAGATGTCGTTACGGCGCTTCTTGAGAACGGTGCCCGCAACCGCGAGTTTTTTACTGATGAAGCAACCGTTGACAAACTTGCACGGTCAATTTCAACGCCACTTCGAACCGTTTCCCTTGCTAAGGATGAGGAACATAGCGCTCATCTGTTAAACATTGAAGACCGCACGAACGGGTTTCCACAGCGCCATTCGGTCGGCGTCGATTTTGTGGAATCTGCCGAATATCGCGCATTGCTCACCCATTATGCAGATATTGAGGTGTTGCAAAGCCCGATGGTGGTTTCGCAACCAGATACGGTCAGACCGAACGGACAACCTGCAGGAGAAGCCGTCAGCGAAGAAGAACAAATAGACGCTCAAGCGGAGCAACCGAGTGAGCCTACTGTAGAGAAAAAAGAACCCGAGATTACGGTTACTTCATTTGATGAATTAATCGAATACTTTATTTCTGTTGGAAAACGGGGGATTGCGATCAACCGTTACAAAGGACTTGGTGAGATGAATCCTGACCAACTCTGGGAAACAACAATGAAGCCGGAAGACCGAACGCTTTTACAGGTTCGTGCCGAGGATGATGCAGAGGCAGACAGTATATTCACCACGCTCATGGGCGACCAGGTTGCACCACGACGAAAATTCATAGAAGACAACGCGTTAGATGTGAAGAATCTTGACGTGTAAGGCTTTCCAATAGGTTTTTAACAAGCGTCGCCAGTTCAGTATGTCAGATACCAACCAAACAAATATTCCCGTAAACATCGAAGACGAAATGCGACGGTCGTACATGGATTACGCCATGAGCGTAATTATCGGCCGGGCACTACCTGACGTTCGGGATGGTCTTAAGCCTGCTCATAGACGGGTAATTTTTGGCATGGGTTCGATGGGGTTGTCGGCAAATCGAACTTACCGAAAGTGCGCGAAGATCGTCGGTGAAGTGATGGGTAATTTGCATCCGCACGGCGACGCATCTATCTACGACACGCTTGCGAGACTCGCGCAGGATTTCAACATGCGCTACCCACTGGTAAACGGCCAGGGGAATTTTGGATCGGTCGATGGGGACCCACCGGCCGCCATGCGTTACACCGAGGCAAAACTGAGACCACTGTCTGACGATTTGATGGCGGATCTCGATAAAGAGACCGTTGACTTTGTACCCAATTACGACGAGACGAGTGAAGAGCCGTCGGTGTTACCGGCACCATTTCCAAATTTACTCGTGAATGGATCGGCAGGTATCGCGGTTGGTATGGCGACGAATATTCCGCCGCACAACCTTCGAGAAATAATTGATGGCATTGTGTGGGTCGCAGAGCATTCGACTGAAGATGTTGCAGTCAAAGAAAAAGAACTTTTAGGGCGAGTTTCTGGCCCTGACTTTCCTACAGGCGGCTTTATTGTCGGGCGTGCTGGAATTGCACAGGCGTATCGAACAGGTCGTGGCTCTATTATGATGCGCGCCCGTACAGAGATAGAGACATCGGATAAGAAAAGCGAAAGAGATGCGATTGTAGTTACGGAGATTCCGTATCAAATTAACAAAGCACGGCTGCTTGAAAAGATAGCAGAACTGACGCGCGAAAAAACCATTGAGGGGATTGCTGATTTACGCGATGAGTCGGATCGATCTGGAATGCGGATCGTCATAGAACTCAAGCGAGGTGAAGTACCTGAAGTGGTTTTGAATAATCTTTTTAAACACACACAGCTGCAAACGTCTTTCGGCATCATTACGCTGGCAATTGTTGCGGGTCGACCGCAGGTACTTACGTTACTTGATGTTGTTGAGCATTTTATCGAGTTTAGGCGTGAGGTTGTTCGACGGAGAACGGAACACGATCTTCGAAAAGCAGAGGCACGCGCCCATATTCTTGAAGGGCTGAAAATAGCGCTTGATCACTTGGATGCCGTGATCAAATTGATCAGGGGTTCGAAAAACCCGGCAGAAGCTCGCAACGGTCTTGAAGCGCAATTTTCTCTGACAAAACTTCAAGCGCAGGCAATTCTTGATATGCAACTCCAGCGATTGACCGGATTGGAGCGGCAGAAGATCGTCGACGAATTAGCTGAGTTGATGAAAACCATTGAACGCCTTCGCGCAATTCTTGCAAGTGAAACGTTGTTGATGGAGATCGTGGTTAAGGAACTCAGAAATACCCAAGAAAAATATGGTGATGCCCGCCGAACAGAGATTGTTGATGCTGAGGAAGATTTCGAAATAGAAGACCTCATTGCCGACGAGGATGTAGCCATCACGGTGAGCAACACGGGTTACATCAAGCGAACAGCAGTGACTCAATACCGAAATCAGAAAAGAGGCGGTAAGGGTCGTATTGGTATGCGGACTCGGGACGAAGACTTCCTCACGCAATTGTTTGTGGCATCCACTCACGCCTACATTTTGATTTTTTCTGACCGTGGGCGTGTCTACTGGTTAAAAGTCCACAGGATTCCTGATGTAGGGCCTGATGGCCGGGGCAAGTCAATTGCGAACCTGGTTGCGATGGCGCCAGATGAAAAGATAGCGGCTCTTGAGACTGTGAAGAATTTTCCGGAGAAAGAGGGCGAACTTTTCGTTGTTATGGGAACTCGAAGTGGTGTGGTTAAGAAGACCGACCTGCGGGCTTTTCGTAATCCGAGAGCTGGCGGCATTATCGCAATGGGTGTTAACGGAAGCGATGCGGTTGTTGGTGCGGAGCTGACGGACGGCAAACAGCAGATTTTTATTGGGACGCGCAATGGCAAGGCAATTCGTTTTCCAGGGTCCGGGGTTCGTGCGATGGGGCGGGCGGCAGCCGGGGTTCGTGGAATAGGCCTAAGAAATGGGGACGAAGTGGTCGCAATGGCGGTTGTGCGGCCCGGAGGGACGCTTCTGAGCGTGACAGAGAACGGCTACGGAAAACGTACCCTGATAGAAGAATATCGCGTGCAATCGAGGGGTGGAGTCGGTATCATAAATATTCACGCTAGCGACAGAAATGGTCCTGTCGTGGGAGTTGAGTATATTGATGATGAGGAAAACGAGGTAATGATCATCACGCAGCAAGGAAAAGTACTTAGGACGGAGGCTCGAGATATTCGACCTATAGGCCGAGCAACTCAGGGTGTCAGGTTGATCGAAATCGATGCAAAGGACAGTGTTGTATCAATCGCGCGCCTCGTTGAACGAGAAGGTGATGACACCTTCACTGAGAACTAGTTACGTTGCATCTTTAAGCAGAGGAGGCACCGCCATGTCTCGTGTAACCATTAAACGATCGTTTTTCGTCTTTCTAACATTAATTGCAGGGAGTGGATTATTAACTGCCTGCGGCGGTGGGGGTGAAGAAGACCAGCTTGTTCGTGCGTTCTTCCAGGCCTCTCGTTTTAATGACCGGTCGACAGTCGGTAACATGTCAATGGTCTTTTTTCCTCCGGATGAGGAGGGGATTGCCTCGGGTCCGAGCATTGATAGCATGGCAGAGGAACAGCGAGTTCCTCTGCGAATGCAAGACTTAGGCACCGCTCTTGAATCTTCTCGAGAGGCAGAGGACGCATTCCGAGAAGAAAAAAAGATGTATCAGGATGAAAACGAGGAAGCCATTACTCGTGTCATCGAAGCGCAACGTGCAGAGGAAGATGTTGCTGGAGCCGATGAAGAAGTCCAGGAAATGTGGAACAGTCTCGTTGACGAAGAACGCTCTTATGCACAACAAGTATCAGATGCTACGGCCGAACTAAATCGAGCGGTGCAGATTGCCAATGCGAGTGTTTTCGACCCATCGAACCCGATCGACGTTACTGCCTACGATGGTGATATTATTACGAAAGATTTGACAGTAACCGCGTCTGTTGAGAGGGACGGCAGTTCCTCAGACCGAACGTTTGTCATCACTATTCAAAAGGCGGAGATCCGGGGTGGCGAGAGCGATGAACTAGTTCCTAGCCGCTGGATTATCACGTCTCTTGAGTAGCGTTTTGTTTTAGGTGTGCGTGGTTGGTGTAGGGGCCCACTTCTTGGGCCCCGCTCATCCCTTGCGGGGAGCCTGCGTTTTGCCTGCCTTGAGACGATAGCTCCGCCCAAAGACCACACTTATGAGACGCCCGGTTGGAGTCGGACCGATGGTCCGATAGAATTTCCTTGGAATATGTCCAAGGGACGTTCAGTAAACCCCAGAAGTCTAGCTACGTTTGCGATTCTATTCGTCTTTTGGGTGGTTTTCTCCAATCATTTCGACAGCTTACATCTCGGTCTCGGTGTTGTTTGTTGTGCCCTTGTTGCTGTGCTGTCGCACGATCTGTTATTTCCTAACGCACAGTCACTGTCTTGGCTTAGACAAGTGTGGCGGTTTTGTCTCTATATACCGTGGCTCTTGCGAGAGATCGTCGCAGCAAATTTTCATGTTGTTTATCTTGTGTTTCGCCCAGGACAAATTCGTCCGCAGGTTATTCGATTTCGGACGAGATTAAAGAGCGACATGGCGCGCGTGGCGTTTGGCAACTCCATCACGTTGACACCCGGAACAATCACATTAGACATTCAAGATGGGGAGTTTCACGTACATGCCTTAAGTGAAAAGGCCGCACAATCCGTGGTGACAGGTGATATGGAAAGCAGGGTCCGACAGGTGTTCCTTGAAGCCCGTGACGAGAAGAGAACCTAGAGGGATAAGGTTTACGTCGTGTCCTACACATTCTTTCTGATCGCTTCTCTGACGATTTTGTTTGCCGTTCTACTTTCTCTTTACCGGGTTGTGGCGGGACCGCACATCATCGATCGCATTATCGGCGTGAACGTGATCGGCACGAAGACTATAGCCGTGATTGTGTTGACTGGTTACCTCTTCAACCGCGTAGAGTTTTTCATTGACATTGCTTTTGTGTATGCGCTCATCAATTTCATAGGCACGCTGGCATTTTCACGATATTTCGAACAGAAGGGCGTTGAGAATCCATGACAAACGCGGTGACGGTATTTGCTGCGTGCTTGATTTGTGCTGGCATCTTTTTTCTATTCATGGGGGCTGTTGGACTAATCCGGTTCCCAGATTTTTACACAAGGATGCATGCCGCCGGCAAATGTGACACGCTGGGGAGTCTGCTCTTGTTGGTGGGTTTGGCAATCTATCAGGGGTTCGATTTTACCAGCGTGAAACTGCTTGTTATTGCCATTTTTATTTTCTTCACGAGTCCCACTGCAGCCCATGCAATTGCGCGGGCTGCCTACATCAATCGGTTACCGTTGTGGACAAAAGGAGAACGCGAGTGATCTGGCAGCTCGACCTCGTTCTATTAGGTCTTACCGTTGTGTGTGCTATTGCTGCCGTTAGCGTTAGAGACTTGCTGGCATCGGTTGTTTTACTGGGAGCCTTCAGCCTATTCATGTGTCTCTTGTGGATTGAAATGGGTGCCGTCGACGTAGCATTCACAGAAGCCGCCGTGGGTGCTGGGGTAACGACGGTGTTCTTCGTTGTAACGGTCTTTAAAACAGTCAGGGTGAGTAAAGATTGAACTATTTGCATCTGATCGTCACTGGCTTGACAGGTCTCCTGTTGTTTCTTGGGTCGCTTGACATGCCGATCACAGGGGACCCGCAATCGGCACCGGCCGTTCATGTGTCCCCGCGGTACATCGAGGACAGCCTAGAGGAAACGGCGGTGCCGAATATGGTTACCGCAGTTCTTGCAGATTATCGAAGTTTTGACACCTTGGGGGAAACGGCCGTTGTTTTTACAGGAGCAATGGCTGTTCTTCTCATCCTGCGCAGCCATCGGGAGGAACAGTAGCCGTTGAAAGAAGTAGCGCCAAGCATCATTGTCAAGGTTGTGTGTCGGCGACTTGTACCATTCGTCCAAATTTTTGGGCTCTACGTGATCATGCATGGACATAGCAGCCCAGGCGGTGGATTTCAGGGAGGTGTCATCCTTGCGTCAAGTTTCATGCTTCTTGTTTTGTGTGATGGATTAGACGCCGTACAGCAAAGGTTCAGTGTTGCTAGAGCCACGGTCGTTACCAGCACCGGTGTCTTGCTCTACGCGGGCGTTGGTGTCGTGAGTCTGTTCCTCGGGGCTAATTATCTGGACTACGGCATTCTTCCCAGTGCAGAACCGCGGAGCCTCGGCATGCTCGTTATTGAGGTGGGCGTAGGAATTACGGTGACCGGAGCCCTGGTGTCCATTTTTTACGACCTCTTGAGCTTTGAATAGGCAAAAAATGCTGGAATTCATTATTGGCCATTTCAACAACGCGACATACATCATGCTGATGATGATCGGTTTCTACGCCATGATCGGCAAGACCAATTTGGTGAAGAAATTGGTGGGCATGAATATCTTTCAGTGGTCGATAATCCTATTTGTCGTATCGCTGTCGGCCAAACGCGACGCAACGATTCCCATTGTCTTTGGAAGTCATAGCTCAGGCAGTCCAGCACATTTGGATGCGTCCAGCTACGTCAACCCATTGCCTCACGTTCTCATGCTTACCGCGATCGTCGTCGGTGTGGCTACCACTGGGGTTGCGCTCGCTCTACTTCTTAGAATTTACAGAAGGTACGGGACTCTGGAAGAGGACGAATTGCTAAAGAGAGTCCGATCATCCGGATGAATATTCATCAATCAGCGACACCCATCCTCATCGTCGTTGTACCTCTAATCACTTCCTTTATCCTTCCTCTCCT
>ENA-UPTF01002656-UPTF01002656.1-marine-metagenome-genome-assembly--contig:-NODE-2656-length-10194-cov-3.186320_pt1 | contig 10194 bp, 12 predicted proteins | sample MGYA00238166_ERZ767019 | MGnify/ENA primary metagenome ERZ767019 (study PRJEB28930, sample SAMN06266391) | marine metagenome | isolation source: Sea water from 250 m depth | place: Atlantic Ocean... | reverse complement strand
TAATTTATATCCAGGTATAAATTTTTTAATGGTTTTTTTATCTAGATCTCTATGATGTTTGCAACTAAGAATTGCATGATTTAAAATATTTTTATTTAACATTTTTTATTAAATATTATTTAAAACTTTATTCTATTTATCTTCAATGTATCATCTAATATATAGTTATGATTAGATCAAATTGGACACAAAATGAAATATTAAAAATCTTAAACTTACCATTACTTGAACTAATTTTTAAAGCACAGAAGGTTCATAAAAAATACTTTCCTAAAAAAGATGTTCAACTTGCTAGTTTATTAAGTATAAAAACAGGTTTTTGTCCGGAAAATTGTAAATATTGCCCGCAATCTGCTCATTACAAAACTGGAGTAAAAAATGAATCTCTTTTGAATGTTAATGAAGTTTTAAAAAAAGCTAAAAAAGCTAAAAAATCTGGTGCTTCAAGATTTTGTATGGGTGCTGCCTGGAGAGAAGTAAAAGATGGACCGGAGTTTGATAAAATTATTAAAATGGTAGAAGGAATAAAAAAAATTGGAATGGAATCTTGCGTTACATTAGGAATGCTGAATCAAAAACAAGCAAACAAATTAGCAAAAGCTGGTTTGAAAGCATATAATCATAATATTGACACTAGTCCGAGTTTTTATAAAAAAATTATAACTACTAGAAAATTTCAAGATAGAATTGAAACAATAAATAGGGTAAGAAAGGCCGGTATTACTGTCTGTTGTGGTGGTATTATAGGCATGGGTGAAAATATTAAAGATAGAGCTAAAATGTTACAAGTTTTATCAAATTTTAGACCGCACCCTGAAAGCGTCCCTATAAATGCATTGGTACCCTCTAAAGGAACTCCTTTGGCAAATAGAAAAAAGATAGACCCTATCGAACTCGTCAGAATGTGTGCTACAGCAAGAATTATTATGCCCAAATCGAGGGTTAGACTGAGCGCTGGAAGAAAAGATTTATCAAATGAGTCACAAATATTATGCTTTATGGCAGGTGCAAATTCAATATTTTATGGTGATAAACTCCTAACAACAGGAAACAACGACACAAGTTCAGATGTAAATTTATTAAAAAGTGTTGGTTTGCCATTAACTCAATTAAATAGTTAATATTATACATTAGATATATATATTAATGCACTGATTACATTAATTATATTGGGGCGAGAGACCGGATTCGAACCGGCGACATTCGGCACCACAAGCCGACGCTCTAAACCAACTGAGCTACTCCCGCCATAATAAATAACCTAGACATAATATAAGAAAAAACCGGCTATTTTAAATAAAATAACCGATTTTTTCTAATTAATACTTATAACTATAAGAATTATTTGCCTAGTGATGCGGAAACATTAAGTGCAACTAAACCAAGTACTGAACCAGCAATACCTGACAAAGCTGTCAAAATAAGTGGATTTCCGAGACTAGCAGATTGTAAAGCGTCTGTTCCGGCTAGGAATGCAGTAAAAAAAGCAGCATATCCATATACTGCGCCTGGTGCTAGTGAAAAAGCTTTCACTTTTGTACCGTATATAAGTACAAATACACTAACAGCGATTGCAACAGGAACACCTAATCCAGCAGGTAAGCCTCCTAGATTTGGTATTAAAATAAGGGCGGTTAGCCAAGCAACAACAGCGCCCCAAAGCCATGCTGTTATTGTAGAACTTAGAGCTTTATTGTTACCACCTGCAGCAACAAAACATGCCCAAGCGATAAAAGATATAGGTATAGAAAGAGCTAAAGGTGTGGATGTATAAATCCAAGTCATAATTCCACCAACTCCTCCGATAGCCAATGATAACGCAACTAATTTATTCATAATACCCTCCCTCTATATAAAGGTTTAATCATTATACTATTTGTTATTTATTAAAAAAGCCTTTATTTTTTAAATAATTTACCAGCTTTATTTTGACTAGATTTCTTATTTTTTAGTAAATTTTCTAAATATTTTAGTTCTTTTTTTAAATTATTTATTTCATTTAACAATTCGTCAACGCTATATTCTTCATAATCCTTCTTTTTTTCCAATCTTTCTTTTATTATGTCTTCATCATCTTCCATAAACAATTATTATATTCTTTATAAAATCAAAATTAAATTAATAATAGAGATTTATGATATCTGCAAATTTTTTAATAAATCAATTATCTAAATATAAGTTTAATTTCTTTACAGGTGTCCCTTGCTCTCATTTAACTTCAGTAATTAATGGAGTTATAAACTCAAGAAAAATAAAATACATTGGTGCAACTAGTGAAGGAGAAGCAGTTGGAATTGCGTCGGGTGCTTGGTTAGCTGGAAAAAAAAGCGTTGTTATGATACAAAACTCAGGTTTAGGTAATACAATTAACCCTTTAACATCTCTAAATCATACTTTTAAGATTCCAATTCTATTAATTACAACATGGAGAGGTGAACCTAAAATAAATGATGAACCGCAACATGAATTAATGGGTAAAATTACAAGAAATATTCTTAGATTAATAAAAATTAAAAATGAAATATTCCCAATAAAGGAAAATAATCTTAAAAAAGTGCTTCTTAAAATTAATAATTCAATAAATAAAACATCGCTACCTTATGCTTTGGTAATGAGAAAAGAAACTATTAAAAAAGAAAAGTTAAAACAAAAAAAAATTCTTATTAAAAAAAAAAATAAAGCATTAATTTTTTATAAAAAAAATAAAATACCTTCTAGGTTTAAGGTTTTAGAGAATTTAAATAAAAATATTGATAATAAAGTAGGAGTTATTGCAACAACAGGAAAGACTGGAAGAGAATTATTTAGTTTAAATGATTGTGAGAATTTTTTTTATCAGGTTGGTTCTATGGGTTGTGCAAGTGCTATTTCTTTAGGTGTTGCACTAAATACAAAAAAAAAAATTATAGTATTAGATGGTGATGGTTCACTACTGATGAAAATGGGAAATATGTCAACAATTGGAGCTAATCAACCAAAGAACTTAATTCACATATTACTTGATAACAATGTTCATGATTCAACTGGTCAACAATTAACAAATGCTTCAAATGTAAATTTTGCTAATATTGCAATAAATTGTGGTTACAAAGAATCTTATTCTACAGATAACACAAATGATTTTTCAAAAATTATAAAAAATAAATTAAAAAATACAAATGGCCCAATTTTTATTCATATCAAAATTCAAAAAGGATCTGTTCAAAACTTAGGCAGACCTACAATACATCCTAAAGATGTGGCTATAAGGTTTAAAAATTTTTTAAAAAATTAAACTTTAAATTTATAATCTTTACTTGGATCTCTATCTATATCAGGTGGGTAGTTCTTATACTTATCATTATAATACTTTTCTCTAAAATTACCGTCAGCTAATTTGTTATATGTTAAATATAAAATTCTTCTTGATTTACTTGTTAGATTTGGTTCAGATCTATGTGGAGCATAACAATCAAAAAAGACAGCGTCTCCTGGTTTGGTTTCAATTGGAATAAATTTCATATTTTTCATATCTTCGTCTGATAACGGTTTCCATAGTTTTCCAATAAGACCAGATTTGTTATGACCTGGAGCAAATTCTAGGCATCCATTTTGTACCGTTGATTCATCAACGCTAACCATAGCAGTTAAATAAAATTTTGCATAATCATCCCAACCTGCTTGGGAGTCTTGATGCGGAGAAAAACCTGATCCTCCAGGCATTTTAAAATTAATTTTATCCTTAAATAAAACTCCCTCTTCTCCTAAACAATCATTTACACATTCCATAATTCTGCTTTTAGTACATAGCTCATGAAAACCTTTGTGAGATTTACAAAAATTTTCTATTCTTGCTAAAACTTTTTTATTTTCTTCAATCTCACTTTTTTCAAAATATTTCCATTCTTTTCCTGAAATTTCCGGAGAATTTTGTAGTTCTTCGGTATATTCTAAAATTTTTTTTATTTCAGAATTATTAAATAATCCTGGTACTAAAACAAAACCATCTGCTTTAAATTTTTTGATTTGATCATCATTTAACATAAATTTATTTTAATAAAAAATTTAATTTGATAAATATTTAATACGTTTTTTTAAAATAATCTTTTTTATTGCTGATAAAAGCATTTTTATATGCTTACTATGAATATTACCAATACATCCAATTCTAAACGTTTTTTGAGAAGTTATACTTCCAGGATAAATCACAAACCCTCGTTTGCTTAAATTAGTATATAAAAAATTAAAATCTAAGTTTTTAGGAATATTAAAACTTACTATGATTGGTGAATGTAGATTTTCATTAAGATAACAATTAAAACCCATTTTTTTCATACCAGATAAAAGAGCAAAATAATTTTTTTTATATCTTTTATTTCTATTAATTATTCCACCTTCATTCTTTAGTTGGTTTAAAGAAGATGATAGAGCAACTATTGCTTGAATTGGTGGCGTAAAGCGCCATTGGTTATTTTTTTGAAATCCCTTCCACTGTTCATATAAATCTAAAGATAATGTATTAGCATTATTTTTTGATTTTGATAAAGAATTTTTCTTTATTATAGAAAAAGAGAATCCTGGTATTCCTTCTAAACATTTATTTGCAGAACTTACTAACGTATCAATGTTATTTTTTTTTATATTTATACTTATTCCGCCAAATGAGCTCATAGCATCAACAATTAATTTTTTTTTGAATTTTTTACATAATAGAGATATTTCATTTAATGGATTTAAAATTCCACTACTTGTCTCACAATGTACTAAGGCTACGTGTGAAATAGATTTGTTCTTATATAAAATTTTTTTAATTTTATCGATAGGCATTGATGAATTTTCATTAAATTTTAAAGGTATAAATTTTTTTCCAATTTTTTTACAAATATTAATAATTCTATTTCCATAAACGCCATTACTAAGAATTAAAATTTTAGATTTATAATTAAGAAGTGTGCTAAAAGTAGCCTCTAGACCAAAAGTTCCACTTCCTTGAATCGGTAAACATACATATCCTTTACTTGCATTTCCTAACTTTAATAGCTGTGACATCAGTCTTTTATTGATTCTAATAAAATCATCATCTCTTGATCCTAAATCTATAAGTGTGTTTTTTTTTGTTATATCCGAAGTATTAAGCGGACCAGGAGTAAAAAGTAATTTTTTTTTTATTTTTTTTGAAATTTTTCTTTTATATAGAAGATATAAGCTCTATAGAGTATTTTATTATAGATAATAAAAAAAAGGATATCTATAATTGTCTAAATTTAAGTTTCTTTATCTAATCTTTGGTATAGCGCTCCTTGTTTTTATATTTAATAAAGTTGATTTTAATTCTTTTTTAAATGAATTAAACAAACTAAGATTTAGTTTCTTTGCTATCCTCATTATTTATTTTGTTGGATTTATTTTAGATAGTTACTCATGGCAATTATGTATAGAAAATTTAGTTAAAACAAAACTAAAACTCCATCAAATATTTAAAATTAGAATTATAGGAGAAGCATTTAATTATATATTTTTTCAAGTAGGAGGAGAACCTGTAAAAGCATTTTTATTAAAAAATAATTATGGAATTAAATATAAATCTTCGATTGGTTCATTAATACTAGCAAAAACAATTATTCTTTTCGCTCTTATAATTTTTTGTTTTGTAGGTCTAGTTAGCATCTTTTACACAAATAAATTTGGAGATAACTTTGAAAAAGCTTCTTTAATAGGTTTTGTTTTATTTACAACGTTAATATCTTTATTTTTTATAGTTCAAAGATATAAATTAACATCAAAATTCCATAATATTTTTAAAAATAAATTATCAAAAAAATTTAATAACTTTTTTAAACATTTACAAGAAACAGAGCATAAAATTGCTGATTTTTATAAAAAAACAAAAAAAGATTTTTTTAAAATTTTATTTTTAAATTTAAGTAATTGGTTTTTTGGTGCTCTTGAATTATATGCAATTTTTTATCTTTTAAATGAAAAAATTACTTTCTTAGAGGCAGTAGCAATTGAAACTCTTGTTCAATTAGTAAGAGCAATGCTTTTCTTTATACCTTCAAATTTAGGAACCCAAGAGGGTGTTTTTGTTTTAGCTGTAAATGTATTAAAAGATTCAACTCCTTTAGGATTGGCTGTTGCTATAATTAGAAGGCTAAGAGAGGTTATATGGATAAGTATAGGTTTAATTTTAGGATTTAATCAAAAAATAGATTTTAAGGAAATTAAAAAAAAATTATAGCTTTTTAGTTTTATATAAAAATATAAAAATTGTTATAAATAAAAAGATTGGTGTGCCAATAAAAGAGTAAAATAAAAAAACATCAATCTTATTTAAAAAAGTCACTGGTATTACAATATATATTATATCTTCATGCTCAAAACCTAATATATTACTTTGCTCAATCGCTTTCCCTCCTTTTATTCTTTCTAAATAAAATCTAATAGACATTATTAAAAAAACACATGTAGCAGAAACGCAACCGTAACTCAGTCCAATATTAAAATTTTTATCTGAATAAATTCCAAGTCCAATAAATAAAAAAATGTATGATAAGCAAACTCCTACATGATCTAAGTAATGACCAAATGTGGATGTTTTATTAAGTTTTCTAGCAACTTGGCCGTCAACATGGTCAAAACATGCAGCAACGAAAAAAAATAATGAGGCTATTTTCGCGTAAAACAAATTTCCGAGTGTGTAAAAAAAGAATGCAAATATTCCAAATAAAATTCCGATAAGTGTAACTATATTTGGATGAACATTAAAAAAAATAAAAGGTTTAGAAATGATTACAGCTATTCTTTGATCCCATGGAGAAGAAAAAGACAATTTTTTTAAGAAATTATTCATCTATTTTTTTTAAAATATTTTTTTTAGCTAAGTCTAAATCTTTTTTAAAATCAATTTCGATCCAAGGAAGATTATTTATATGTTCATACTCCATTAAAAATTTTTTTTCTTTAATTAATTTTTGAATTGCATCTTCATACATTGCTTTTCTATTCTTTGTCATTATTTTTTTAGATTCATTTAATAATTTAATTGATGTTTTTTTTGAAAATTTAAAAAAACCAACAGACTCTCCTTGGAAATCAAAATTATTATCAACGTTTTTTCCAAAATCATAAATTTTATTATTTTTAATACAAACTTTTACAGGCTCTTCTCCAGATTCAAAATGCTTATCAATTAAAAGTGTATCTTTTTTTTTTGTATCAATTAATTTTTTTAAAATTTTTTTATCATATAAAACATCTCCATCCATTAAAATTAACTCTCCTCTTTCATAAAAGAAACTGCTAGCACATACTAAAGAAACTATACTTCCTAATTTATATTTTGGATTTTTAATGATCTTTATTTTTTTTTTCTTATCTATTTCTTTGATACATTTAATTAAGTACTGTGATTTATAACCTACAACAATTCCTATTTTTTTTACTCCCAAACTTAAAAGATTGTCATAGTGTCTTTCGAGTAAACTTCTATTTCCAATTCTTAATAAGATTTTTGGAAGACTTACTTTTAATCTTTTACCAATTCCTGCTGCGAGTATTAATGCTTTCATTTATATTTAAAAATTATAAACAATAATTATGTCATATATTTGTAATATTTTTATATTTGTAATACAATTCTAAGTAATGGCAATAATACATGCAAAAGACATTGGTATTAGAAAAATATCTAAATCACAACTTTTAAAAAAAGAACTTAATAGTAAAGAACTATCATTTTTAATGGAAGCCCATAATGGTTTGACTGCAAAAATAGTCGAGACAAGTGGTTTCAAAGGAATATGGGCGTCTGGATTATCTATATCAACTGCCCTTGGTGTAAGAGATAGTAACGAAGCTTCATGGACACAAATATTGGATGTTTTAGAATTTATGTCTGATGCAACAACAATACCAATACTAGTTGATGGAGATACTGGTTATGGGAATTTTAACAATTTTAGAAGACTTGTTTCAAAACTATGTCAAAGAAAAATTGCTGGTGTCTGTATTGAAGATAAACAATATCCTAAATCAAATTCTTTTGTTAAAAAATATCAAAAATTAGCTGATATAGATGAATTTTGTGGAAAAATACAAGCGGGTAAAGACATGCAAGATGATGATAATTTCTCTATTGTTGCAAGAGTAGAGGCTTTAATAGCTGGTTGGGGAATTGGAGAAGCTATCAAAAGAGCAGAGGCATATTGTAAAGCTGGCGCTGATGCGATACTTATACATTCAAGCAAAGATAATGCGAATGAAATATTAAAATTTAAAAAAGAATGGGGGAATAAATCTCCTGTAATTATTATTCCAACTACTTATCATAAAACTCCGACAAATATTTTTAAAAAAGCTGGTTTTTCTACTGTTATTTGGGCCAACCATTCTTTAAGAGCTTCAATTAAAGCAATTCAAGATGTAACAAATCATTTAATCAAAAAAGAAAGTATTAAAGGTTTGGAAAATAAAATATCAAGTTTAAATGAGGTTTTTGAATTAGCAGGAAATGATGAATTATATGAAGCTGAAAAAAAATACTTATTAGAAAAAAAGAATTATAATGCAATTGTTTTAGCTGCATCTAGAGGTCATCAACTTAAACATTTAACTAAAAACAAACCTAAATGTATGCTTGATATTCAAGGAAAACCTCTTTTAGAAAGACTAACTTCAACATTGAAAAAAGATAATATTGGGAAAATCTCAATAGTTTCTGGATACAAAAATAATGTAATTGAAAATAATAATAATCTATCAAATCTAAATATTATTCAAAATAAAGATCATGCTAAAACTGGTGAGCTTTTCTCACTTAATAAATCTGCAGATGAAATAAAAGATGATTGTATTGTAACCTATGGTGATATAGTTTTTAGAAAATATATTTTAGATGCATTATTATCTACTAAAGGAGAAATTGTAATAGTAGTTGATGCTCTTCTTAAAAATAAAGGAAAAAAGTCCCAAAAAGATCTTGTGATTTGTGATAGAGAATTTACTGGAAACTATCTACTTGAATCTAAACCAGCAATTTTAAAATCGGTGCATAATGAATTAAAGAAAAAAATTACTGGTCAATGGATTGGTTTATTAAAAACAAACTCAAAAGGATCAAAAATATTAAGAAATCAAATTCATGCTTTAAGTAAAAACAAAAACTTTAAAAATTTAGCAATGCCAGATTTATTTAATAATTTAATAAAAAATAAAATTAAAATTAATGTTCTTTATATAGCTGGGCAATGGTTGGATGTAAATGATGCTTTTGATTTAGCTGAAGCTAGAAAAGTATCTTGGGCAAAAAGCTTTAATTAGTTGACTTTACAAATCTTTTCAAATTATAAATAACAAAAACAACTGAACCAATTGAAGCTATCAGAAAAAAGAAATTAATAAATCCAATCCAAGTAATTGGTCCAATTAAATATACGCCATCTTCTAATGCTACTTTGTCTGTTTCTGGAAAACCATAAAAATCCTTACTAGTTCTAAATTTATGAATAATTCCTAAAAAAGTATTAAAAATAGATGCAATAATAGCTGAAAATAATAAATAGTTCTGTAAATCGAAATCTACAATACTAAAAAACTTAATTTCAAAAGTTCCGGGCGGTATACCAGCTGAAATGCCGACAAACATCAATATATATGTTGCGGTATCAACAAAACTATCATAATACCATCCAAATTTACTTTCTTTTTTTAACTCTCTTGCTAACTGCCCATCTACATGATCTAAAAATTTAGAAAAAATAAATAAAATAGACCCAATAACAGAAAAGACATATATACCAAAACTAAAAAATACAGCAGCTAATGCTGCTAACAAAAGACTAAATGTGGATACTTGATTGGGAGTTATAGAAGTTTGTGCTATATATTTAACAACTTTTTCTGCAATCTTTTCATCTATCTTTTTTCTATATTTAAACATATAAGAACTTCAAAAAAAAATTTTCATTTCTTGCAAATTGATTATAATCATTTATATATTTTTTATATATTTTTTTATAAACATTATATTTAATTTAATATGACTGATAAATTCACATCAAGAAAAGCTAAAGATATTGCAACAGCAAGTTCTTATGCATTTTCAAAAAAAAAAATAGCTGGTAACTCAGCTACATCAAATATCTATACATCGGAAAGATCAGCAAAAAATACAGCTACTAAAAATTCATAAGAATTATTTAGTATGAAATCTTTCCC
>ENA-UPTF01002654-UPTF01002654.1-marine-metagenome-genome-assembly--contig:-NODE-2654-length-10199-cov-1.576862_pt1 | contig 10199 bp, 9 predicted proteins | sample MGYA00238166_ERZ767019 | MGnify/ENA primary metagenome ERZ767019 (study PRJEB28930, sample SAMN06266391) | marine metagenome | isolation source: Sea water from 250 m depth | place: Atlantic Ocean | study... | reverse complement strand
GCGGCGTAGACTTGCCATCAAAGATTTGTAATGATTCTCTTCGACAATAATTGGTGACTGACTTTTCAATAAAATCTAATGAACGGAAATTCCTATTTACCGGATATTGAAATCCCTTCTGGCAAGGATAAGGCTTACGAAAATTTCCCTGTAGGTTCCCTGTTTGTCCCATCCCACCTTCGACCGCACATCCATACGTTTTATAATTTTGCAAGAGCAATCGACGACATTGCAGACTCAAATTCGATCAATGCGCCGGAAAAAATTGAACGCTTATCTGGTTTTGAAAATGCAATACTAGGTAAGGATAATATTTCGCCAGGATTTTCCAAGGCGCACTCGATGCGCTTGAGCCTTGAAAAAACTGGCGTCACTAACCGACATTGCATAGAACTCATAAAAGCATTTAAACAAGATGCCACTAAATTGCGATATGAGAACTGGAATGAATTAATTGATTACTGTCAAATTTCAGCAGCCCCTGTCGGGCGATACCTTTTGGACTTACATGGTGAGTCAAATAAGAAGTACCAAGCATCGGATGCGTTGTGCAACGCACTACAGGTCCTAAATCATCTTCAAGACTGTAAAGATGATTACCTAACTCTAAATCGAGTTTATCTGCCGCTAGACTGGATGAAAAATAATGGCTTGGAGGTTGAGTGTTTAGATGCCTCCAAGTCCAGGGCAGAGCTTAAATCTTTAATCCATCAGGTTCTGGATTCTACAGTTGAACTAATTAATCTCGCACAATTTTTACCCATGGATCTTGCAAACAAAAGACTCGCAATGGAAGCTGGAGCTATCCTCAACGTTGCGTCCCGACTTGAAAAAAAACTAAGGAGAAAAGACCCTTTGGCAGAAGCGGTCAAATTGTCTCGGTCTCAATATGTATTGGGTTGCCTATTTGGCGCCTCTAAAGCTCTTATCACCGGCTAATCACTGGCATTCTTTTGGACCGCATGGGCACACATGGAAATTTTGCAATTAACAGTAATTTTATCATTAATATTTTGGGTAATTTTAATTTTTTTTCGAGGAAATTTTTGGCTGGCCGATCAAATGTTAGAAACTGACGTAATGCAATTAGAAACTTGGCCCTCAATTGCCGTTGTAATTCCTGCCAGAAACGAAGAAAATTATATAGGTGCTACTTTACAATCCCTTATGGCTCAAAAATATCCAGGCGAGATTGACATAACGGTCATTAACGATAACAGCACCGATAATACAGTTGAAGCAATCACTCGAATTAAGAACGAAAGAATTGTTTTATCGAATGGTTCTGACCTTCCTGAAGGATGGACGGGAAAACTTTGGGCGTTGAGTCAAGGTGTTAATCTGTCAATTAGGAAAAACCCCTCTGTAGATTTTTATCTTTTTACCGACGCTGATATTGAACACTCTCAAGAAACTTTAAAAATTATGGTCACCAAGGCAGAAAAAGAAAATCTTCAACTTGTCTCGTTAATGGTTCTTTTGAACTGTCGAAATATTTGGGAAATATTATTAATTCCGGCTTTTGTTTTCTTTTTCCAGAAACTTTATCCCTTCCAATGGATTAATAACCCCAAAAGGTCTACGGCAGGTGCGGCCGGAGGTTATATACTTGTCAGGCGTACCGCATTAGAGGCCGCCGGTGGGATTGACACAGTTCGTGGTGAGATAATTGATGACTGCGCGATTGGCCGTATGATTAAAAAAAATGGATCTATTTGGCTCGGACTGACAAGAAACGTTAAAAGCCTAAGGTCATATACTCGGTTGTCAGAAATTTGGGAAATGGTTACTCGAACAGCATTTGATCAACTCAATTACTCTGTTACTGTTTTGCTCGTTACTATTATTGGAATGATAATTATTTATTTAGTACCGCCATTTGCTGTCGTTTGGGGATTGGTTTTCAACGATAATCTTTCACTTTCGTTAGGAGTTTTATGCTGGGTCATCATGGCCATCGCCTATTTACCGACCCAGCGCCTTTATCAGAGACCATTTTGGGAAACCCTAATTCTGCCTGTAGCAGCGTTTCTATATTCTTTAATGGTTATCGACTCGGCCAAACGACATTGGACAAAACGGTATCCTTCCTGGAAGGGACGTGAATATCCGCAATAAATCGTGAATTATTAAGAGATATGGTTACTAATAATAACGTAGACGATGCACACTCAGTAGATCAATTTATTAAATCTCGCGTTAAGCGGTCGGGAAGTTCATTCTTTTGGGCGATGCGACTGATGTCGCCACAGAAGCGTAATGCAATCTATTCGGTTTATGCTTTTTGTCGAGAAGTTGACGATATTGCTGACGGTGACGCTCCAGAATTTCAAAAACGAAATGAATTAAGTAATTGGCGTACTGAAATCGAAAGTATTTATCAGGCAAAACCAAGTACGCTTTTAGGCCAATCCTTAATGCCTGCCGTCAATTCCTATAAACTGGTCAAACAAGACTTTATGGATCTCCTTGACGGCATGGAAATGGATATTGGCAATTCTCTCCAAATTTCTGATTTGCCCGAACTTTGGATCTATTGTGATCGGGTGGCGTGTTCTGTTGGCCGCTTATCCAATAGCATATTCGAGTTGGACCGTGAAACAGGTAATAAATTGGCTAAATCTCTTGGAACTGCGCTTCAACTCACAAATATTTTAAGAGACGTCCATGAGGACTATACGAGAGGACATATTTACTTACCTAATAGCCTACTTATTGAGCATGGAATCGATCCGAATGAAATTAATATTGATATTGATCACTCTGCGGTATCTGAAACCTGCAAGGTGATTGCCGAAAATGCTCGTGATAGGTTTAACCAATCAGCTCGTATCCTTGGCAATTGCGAACAAAGAAAAGTTCGGCCTGCACGAATTATGATGACGCTATATCAGCGGTTATTTGAAAAACTTTGTGACAGGGGTTGGGTGGATCTCAAATCTAAGGTGAACCTCTCAACCCGAGAAAAAATTTATCTAATCGCAAAATCTACCTATTTCGTTTAATTTCGGGTTATTCGATATCTTGACACCAAGTAACAGTCGGGCGAAAAATAATTGTAAGCTCAGATACAATTTTCCAAACGACAATTTTGCGAACATTCGAGTGATTTATTGATTTTTGGTGATTAAAAATATTCCAATGGAAACTGACACTTTAACTGTTGAGGCTCTTGATACCACTATTGAGAATGCGCTTGAGTTGCTTTTGTCTAAGCAGCACAACGATGGTTACTGGGAATTCGAACTTGAAACAGATACCACAATTACAGCCGAATATATCCTTTTAAATCATTTTCTGAATGAAATTGACAATGGCTTAGAAGGTAAGCTCGCCATTTACATTAGACGGAACCAAAACGAAGACGGCGGCTGGCCTCTATACAAAGGAGGTGATTTTAATATTAGCGCATCTGTCAAAGCCTACTTTGCACTAAAAATGGTCGGCGATAGAGTAGACACGCCGCATATGCGGTCCGCAAGGGAAGCAATCCTGGCGCATGGCGGTGCAGTGAATTGCAACGTATTTACACGAATTACTCTGGCACTTTTTAGGCAAATCCCATGGCGCGCGGTTCCCGTCACTCGAATAGAAATTATGTTTGCCCCCAAGTGGTTCCCACTCCATATAAATAAAGTGTCCTACTGGACCAGAACGGTAACGATACCCTTACTGATCCTCACTGCCCAAAAGCCTGCCGCACAAAACCCCAGAGGAATTAACATAGATGAACTATTTCACAAGCCACCCTACCGTGAGAACTATAAGTTAACGAACCCGACCGGGAAATGGCTTGGTAGTTTAATGTTAGTCTTGGATAGGGTTTTTAGGCCTCTTGAACCTCTAATCCCGCAACTAATTACCCAAAAAGCTATCGAATTAGCTCTAAAATTTATGGAAGACCGCTTAAATGATGAAGATGGTTTAGGAGGTATTTTCCCGGCCATTGCGAACTCTCTTATGGTATTTGATTGCCTGGGATATGAAAAAAGTGATCCACGCGTGGTTTCTGCACGCAAGGCCATCAATAAATTGCTCGTCATAAAAGACGATGAGGCGTATTGCCAACCCTGCTTATCTCCTGTGTGGGATACTGGTTTGTCTGCACACGCCATTCTCGAGGCACATATAGAAAAAACAGATCTACTGGACCAATCATTCGAGTGGCTAAATAAACTACAGATACTCGATCAAATTGGCGATTGGGCACACCGGCGAAAAAATTTGAAACCGGGCGGTTGGGCTTTCCAATACCGTAATGACTTCTATCCAGATGTAGATGATACTGCCGTGGTAGCAATGGCTCTTCATCGGCAAGACCCTAAAAAAAACGCTAAATCCATAAAACGTGCAGAAGAATGGGTCGTTGGCATGCAAAGTTCCAATGGCGGGTGGGCGGCATTCGACGTGGAAAATCAACATCATTTGTTGGAAAACATGCCATTTGCTGACCATGGTGCTCTCCTCGACCCCCCCACTTCCGATGTAACGGCAAGATGTGTCAGTCTCTTAGGGCAAATTGGTCACGGAATGGACCATGAGGCTATTAAAAAGGGTATCTCCTACTTAAAGCGTGAACAGGAGAAGGATGGCTCCTGGTTCGGCAGGTGGGGGACTAACTATATTTACGGCACCTGGTCAACTCTCTCCGCACTCAACGTGATCGGCGAAGACATGTCCTCTCCTTATATTAGGCGAGCGGTAAATTGGCTCAAATCACGGCAGCGAGAAGACGGTGGCTGGGGCGAAGACTGTGCAACCTATTGGGAACACCGAAAAAATACTGCCAAGGCTTCCATGCCATCGCAGACTGCGTGGGCGGTTCTCGGCTTGATAGCAAGTGGTGAGGTTAACAGCGAGGCGGCTGCCAGGGGAGTTGAATACCTAATTAATCAGAATGACAAAAATACAGGCTGGGAAGACGAATATTTTAATGCAGTTGGGTTTCCACGTGTATTTTATTTAAAGTATCACGGTTATAGCCTGTATTTTCCACTCCTTGCACTGGCGAGATATAAACGTTTAAAACCATCAAAAATTCAATCCCTTAAATTTGGCATCTAATTGTCATCTATAGGGATCATTACGGCGTTGAAGAGTGAAGCAAATTGTCTCGGAACGCTCACAAAAAAGAAAGATGTTTTGCATATTGTTTCGGGTATTGGTCCAACTGCGGCAGGTAGGGCTGCAAAAGAACTTTGTAGCAAAGGCTGTAGTGGACTGATTAGTTTCGGGTATGCGGGTGCTTTAAATTCATCGTATCGGTCAGGTGTTTTAGCAATCGGCCATTCAGTGAGTAATGGATACAACACATTTGAAATTTATTCTGATTGGCTAACTGATTTCATAAATATTGTAAAAAATGATAATACGCTTTTAATGCACATGACTGCTTTTCTTTCTTTACCTGCCCCGCTCAACAATAAACTGCAAAAAGTAAATCATGCTCAGAATGGCAGTTGGGATGCAGTAGAAATGGAAAGTTACGCTATCGCTGAAGTGGCAGACAAACACCGGATACCACTTTTAGTGATTAGAGCAATACTAGACGAATTAGATACTGAGATACCAGAGGGCGCAGCCAATACTATTGATGCCAAGGGCCAACAAAAAACGTTAGCAACGTTCTATGAACTGGTGAAAAAACCTTCGGACTTGAGAAAGTACCTAGAGTTGGCAGCAGCCAAGTCAAAAGCTGATAAAACTTTAAGCCGCGTGGCTGCGCTCATTTCCCGTGTTAATCTGCCGTAATTCTTCCTTGTTCAAAGCATCTTCAATAACGTCTTCAAATATATATTCGGCTTGCCGTTGACCCGCTAGCGGTATTTCCGGTGCCATTGTCTTTTCCGTGTTGACACCAAATAAGGCTGTTTTCAGTGCTTTGAGAGGATGATTAAGCGTATCTAAAACAGCTGTAGGTTCATAACCGCAATGCACCATACAATCTGCACATTTTTCGTAATTGCCAGTTCCATAACTGTTCCAATCGGTCTCCTCCATAAGCGATTGGAAACTAGGCGCATACCCTTCGGCCAATAAATAACATGGTTTTTGCCAACCAAATACATTTCTCGTCGGATTCCCCCAAGGGGTGCATTTGTAGGATTGGTTCCCGGCCAAGAAGTCCAAAAATAAACTAGACTGACTAAATCGCCACTTTCGGCCTTTCCCAAACCTAAATACATCCCGAAATAAGTTCTTAGTTTTTTCTCGGTTTAAAAAATGTTCTTGGTCAGGCGCTCTTTCATAGGCATAACCAGGCGAAACAGTGATACCCTCAACTTCCAAATTCTGGGATGCAAAATCAAAAAACCTAGCTATTTCTGAAGCTGGCGTTTGATCAAATAATGTGCAGTTGAGATTAACGCGAAAGCCAAGCGCCTTGGCCTTCCTGATTGCAGATACGGCCTTTTTAAATACTCCATCTTGGGCAACAGCTTTATCATGCTCGTCCTCAAGACCATCCAAATGAACCGAAAAAGTTAAATATGGTGTTGGTTTAAATAAATGTAGTCGTTTTTCTAGCATTAGAGCGTTCGTGCAAAGATAAACAAATTTTTTACGATCGATTATGCCTTTGACAATTTCGCCTATCTCACGGTGGAGAAGAGGTTCCCCGCCCGGGATGGATACAACCGGAGCACCGCATTCATCCACAGCGCTGAGACATTCCTCGACGGATAAACGCTTATTCAAAATTTCGTCTTCATAATCGATTTTACCACAACCGGGGCAGGCAAGATTACAGCGAAACAAGGGTTCCAACATAAGCACAAGAGGATAGCGCTCTAATCCCTTCAATTTATTCTTAAGGACGTAGGCTCCAACTCTAATCTGTTGAATAAGGGGTATTGCCAAAGTCTTATACCCTGTTTCTCAGCGAAGCTAAATCTAACTGCGCATCCGTGATCTCGGGTGGCAATCTGAATTGAACATTCTCTTTAACACCGTCTACATGCTGTAATTCTACAACGAAGTGGAATCGCAATCGCTCGATTAACTCCGCAACCAATTCTTCGGGTGCGGATGCCCCCGCGCTAATTCCCAGTGTCTCAGAACCAGCTAGCCAAGAGAGATCCAACCCATTTGCATCATCAATCAAATAGGATGGCACCCCAATTTCATCACCTATTTCACGTAGCCGGTTTGAATTGGAACTATTCTGCGCTCCAACCACAAGCATCAAATCGACTTCCCCGGCTATGTTCCTTACAGCTGCCTGTCGATTTTGGGTAGCGTAGCAGATGTCCCTAACATCAGGACCAATAATATTTGGAAATTTTTCTTTTAGTTCTGCAATAATTTCCCTTGTGTCATCTACACTCAGCGTCGTTTGGGTGACATAGGCAACTTTGTTTTCATCCCGAACCTGAAGATTATTAACGTCTTCAATATTTGTGACTAAATGCACGCCACCCTTAATTCGGCCCATCGTCCCCTCAACTTCTGGATGGCTGGCATGTCCGATAAGTATTACATCCCGATTTTTTGTTGCATGGTTTTGTCCTTCTTTATGAACCTTTGAAACTAGAGGACAAGTTGCATCTATAACCGGCAATGACCGGAGCCGTGCCTGATTTTCAACTTTCTCGGAAATTCCATGTGCACTGAAAATAGTAACGCCCCCATCAGGAATATCGCTGACTTCGTCGACAAAAATAGCACCTTTATTTTTGAGCTCATCCACTACGCGCTTATTATGCACGATTTCATGGCGTACAAATACAGGCGGACCATAAATTCTGATAGCCTCCTCAACAATAGAAATGGCGCGCTCCACACCTGCACAAAAGCCCCGCGGTTGGGCTAGGATCACCTTCAATTTCCGATTAGCTGCAATCAAATTATAGACCTTAAGGAACGAACCTTAATAAAACAGGCAGATATATTAAAACTAGTTTTTCCGTTCGTGAAATTAACACCTTGCCCTAGGCTGTCAATTAAATATAAGACGCGCTAGATTTAGAGACTACTTGCCTAATACCTCTTAATTTATTCCTTCGGGAGGAGTGGTACTTGAAAATACTTCTAACAGGGGCCTCCGGATTTGTCGGATCTGCAGTGATGAGACACCTCACCAGGGAGCGCTTGGAGATTAAGGTGTTAATTAGAGAATCAAGCAACAAGCTAAATCTCGATGGATATGGTGTTGAAATTTGTGTTGGTGACCTCCTCGACATGAATTCACTCAAATCAGCTGTGGAGGGATGCGACATTCTCTTTCATACAGCTGCAGACTACAGAATTTGGGCGCCAAACCCCAAGGAGATGATGGACACAAATGTATTAGGCACAAAAAATATCATGACTGTTGCCGCAAATGCTGGTGTAAAAAAGATAATTTATACAAGTAGTGTTGCCGCTCTTGGCCCAAATAATAATGGTGACCAAACCAATGAGGAGACGTCTTGGGCGCTCCACGATAAAATTGGTCCTTATAAACAATCAAAATTTCTTGCCGAGGCAGAAGTCCTTCGGATGCATAGAGAACAAAGGCTGCCCGTAGTAGTAGTTAACCCGTCAGCTCCAATTGGTCCGGGAGATGTTAAACCCACTCCTACGGGTCGCCTTGTCCTTCAAGCGGCGAGTGGACAGGTTCCAGCCTATGTTGATACAGGACTAAATGTTGTCCACGTAGATGACGTCGCAGAAGGTCACTTTCTAGCGTTAGAAAATGGCAAAGAAGGTGAAAAATATATTCTCGGTGGCGACAACATCACGATAAAAAAAATTTTAACAATGATAGCCGAGGTATCGGGACGAAAACCACCATCAATAAAATTACCTCACAACCTGATACTACCGATAGCCTATATTGCCGAAGTCTGGGCAAAGTACATTTCTGGAAATGAACCCTTTGCCAATGTTGACAGTGTCAAAATGGCAAAAAAGCCAATGTATTACAGCTCAGAGAAGGCAATAATGGAACTGGGATATAGGCCACGCCCAGTGAAGGAAGCTTTTATTGATTCTATTAAATGGTTCGATGAACACGGTTATATTGAACTAATAAAAAAAAAATTGGTGAAATAACTGTAATGAACCCCAGTGAAATTCAAGCCGTCATGTTAGCTGCCGGGATGGGCAACCGACTTTCCAGCAGAGATAAAAACCTTCCACCAAAATGCCTATTTAAGTTCAACGGAAAGTCATTACTCCAGCGCCATGTTGAAGCTCTAAAAAAAGTGGGGATTAAGTCATTAACAATTGTAGTGGGTTTCAAATCCAACAAAATCTTGCAGGAGATCGAAGATATCCATGCAAATGATTTCGTGAACTTTATTCACAATGATCGCTTCGAAAGAGGAAGTATCGTTTCATTGTGGTGTGCCCGAGAAAAATTACGCTCTGGTTATCAGGTCCTTTTTATGGATGCCGACGTCTTATACCACGCTAGTCTAGTCAAAAAGCTTACAAGTGAGTTCGTCCATTCTATCATACCTTATGACAGAGTATTTGAAGCAGGTGACGAACCCGTAAAACTTTGTTTAAGTAATGGGAAACCGGTTGAATTTAGCAAGATAGTGGGTTGCATGTATGACCAGATAGGAGAATGGCCAGGATTTATGAGACTATCGCCAAAGTCAGCAAAATTAATTGCTGATGACCTAGATGCGGGAATTGTAAATGGTGATTTAGACAGCCCCTATGAAGAGTCTATGCGGAGAGTTATTTTAGGATCGTCTGACGATGATTTTGAATTCATCGATATCACAGGGCTACCTTGGATAGAAATTGATTTTCCTGAAGATCTAGAAAAAGCTAAATCAATTATTTTACCAAAGATAGATGCCTTTTCGGGCTGATTAAACCCGGTAAATGTACGTTTTTCCTTGTTCGCGCTCGATATCTGGCGGAAAATTTTTTCTTTTGTCGGCGTAGTACGAAGCTAAATGATCACCCTCGGACAAACGATTATAGGTCGCAAAATATAATCGACGAGACCGTGACGTCATATTCGGCTCCGATGCATGAGGTACATAACTGTCAAAATAGATAATATCCCCCGGCTCAGTTGGATAGGGTTCAAATTCTATATGCTCCGTTTCGGCCTCAGTTAGCGGTTCCCACTCATTACCAATTAGTGTAGCATTTAAACGCTGGGCTAACTGCAAACAACCATTCTGAATGGTTGCTGCGTCAACACATACCATAACATTTACAAAATAACTTGCGTAATCCTCCCAGCCCGCCTGTGC
>ENA-UPTF01002653-UPTF01002653.1-marine-metagenome-genome-assembly--contig:-NODE-2653-length-10203-cov-8.805748_pt1 | contig 10203 bp, 4 predicted proteins | sample MGYA00238166_ERZ767019 | MGnify/ENA primary metagenome ERZ767019 (study PRJEB28930, sample SAMN06266391) | marine metagenome | isolation source: Sea water from 250 m depth | place: Atlantic Ocean | study... | reverse complement strand
AAACAAGTTGCTGCACTTATTGGTGCCGAACCAGACGAAATTCTATTTACCTCAGGTGGAACTGAATCAAATAATACTATTTTCTATGGTATAAAATTCCAAGGAGGGAAATTTGAGCCAAGTCATATCATAACATCATCAATAGAACATGATGCAGTTCTAGAACCAGTAAGAGAATTTGAAAAAAATGGAGTGCAAGTGACATATTTACCAGTTGATGAACATGGACTGGTAAACCCAGATGATATTACCAAATCAATAAGCGAACAAACAGTTATGGTCAGTATCATGTTTGCGAACAATGAAGTAGGTACAATACAACCCATTCAAGAAATATCAAAAATTTGTAACAAATATCAAATACCATTACATACAGACGCTGTACAAGCAGTAGGTAAGATTCCAATCAATGTAAAGGAATTAGGTGTTGATGCACTATCAATTTCTTCACATAAAATTAATGGTCCCAAGGGTGTTGGGGCATTATTTCTAAAAAAAGGTTCGACAACAGCTCCATACATTTTAGGAGGTGGACAGGAGAATGGGATGCGTTCTGGCACAGAAAATGTGGCTAGTATAGTTGGATTCGGTAAGGCATGTGAAATTGCAAAAGACAAATTATCTGATAACATTTCCCATTTTCAAACCCTTCACTCTTCAATCCTCTCAAAAGTAGTAAAAGAAATACCTCATGTAAAACTGAATGGTCATCCACAAAATAGGATATTCAATAATATTCATCTCACATTTTTAGGAGTAAATGGTGAGGACTTGATCATAAAATTGGATGAACATGGAATTGCTGCATCCACGGGTTCTGCATGTTCAGTACATACTCAAAAAGCATCACATGTATTGAAAGCAATGGGATTTAACCATGAGCAGATAACTGGTTCATTGCGTATATCATTTGGATATACGAATACATTGGATGAAGTAGAGCAAACAGTAGAAGTTTTAAAAAAAGTTGTAGGTGAACTACGAAGTGTTTCTCCCTATAAAACTAAATATAATTTTTAAATTTCTAATTACGTATGAGTGGAAATTTATTTTTTGATAATATAATAACTGAGATTATAGATACTAATAAAATCATAATGGCTATAGTTCCAAACTCGGGAATTACATAAGTTCCTACTATCTGTATTCTGTAATCACCTTCCACAAAAGACATTTTAATAGTTCGAGATTCAGAATTAGTTTGCATTTCTTCATATTCAATTTCTAATGTGTCTCCTGAAGTATTGGTAATTAAAATGATAAATGTATCATCATTTCCCTCAGTTGTTTTAGCATCAAAACTTTCTCTGGGTAATGATAAAATAAGATCACCAGCAGCATCAACGTTGAAATCAACAACAAGTGAATAATTATCCTTATCAACCTGAATATCTGTAACTTCTCCTGTTGTTATGGCATAACCAACATCAAAAACTTCAGATGCGTTAGGAATGTTGACAGAAAGAATTGATGAAGGATCAATGGTTTGTGCTGTATTATAAAATTGAAAATTTGTTTCTGTTATGATTTCTTCTGTATAAAATACTCTAACTAAATATGTACCATTTGTTTCCCATAATTTTCCAGAAGCAAAAATACTTTCCGCATATGTTCCATCGTTAGCCAATTGAGGCTGAGCAACAAATACAAGGTTTCCACCATGATAGATTTGCATACTTATGTCAGGTAACCCGGTAATCATTTTTTTGACTTGTCCAAAAACTACTATAGTATCACCTTGTGTGTAGGTTTCTTTATTGAGACTAACTGTTATTGATTCCGAGTCCTGTGCAAAAACAGGAGTTATGGAGACAGTGATAATCATTATAGCCAAAATGGAAGAAATTACTTTATCGTACACGACTGCATTAAATATGAATTCTATATTTCCTTTACTGATTTTATAAATGAACAAAAAAGATTGAATGTTACTAGTATCTTGGTACTAGACTGAGTTTTGTCTTTGCAGATAGTGCAATTATTGACACAATTGCTACGACAAGTATCATTATTGCTATTGTACCAAATTCTGGAACTACATGTCCGTCTTTGATATCAACTTCGGTAGATGCCTTGTACATTGAAGCGTCAGCTTGTGATGCTGATATTGTATACCAACCATCCTGACTCCATAACGCACCACCAACTGTGATTGTAGTCATATAACTACCATCTGAAGGAGTTACTTGATCAATTGAAACAACATTTCCATTTGGTGCTGTAACTATCAAACTAATCTCACCATCTCTGTCTGTTGTACCACTTACATCTATTGTAGTTGCGCCTTCAATTGCATCAGCACTAATTGTTAGTCCTCTCATGTTAACAGCTGAAGCATCAACTTCTTCTATTGTAGCACCAGTTACTGTTATTGTTGATGCTGAAACTGATGAGTCTGAAGAACCACCACTAACATCAACGTCAACTGATACACTGTACTTTGAAGAGTCACCTTGATTTGCTGCAATTGTATAAGTTCCATCACTAAGATTGCTTACGTTAAATGATGCAGAGTAACTACCACCTGAAACAGATTCTTGTGCAACACCATGTATTCCCATACTACTTGATAATACAATGGTTACATCCAAGTCAGCTCGATCAGAATGTCCACTTACGGCAATTGTATCGCCAGAACCATCTGCAGATAATGACAATCCCGGACCAGATGCAGCATGGTGTGCCGCATAGGCATTTTCACCCAATGCAGAAACTGAGATAATAGCTACTGCAAGAAATACTATTGATAGGGATGTCATCGTATATCTACGAGAATTCATTATTGAGTCTTATTTTGAGTCCTATTTATGTTTCATGATTACATCGTTTTTTTCTGTAATTTGAGAAAAGAAACAACAGAAAAGGACAGTTTGTCCAGAGTAAATATATATTACCTCGAAATCGCTTTTTTTCTGTTTGTGTTGTTTGTTATTATTCCCACTTGATGTTCGGTTTGGAGGTTTTCTGTAATGGTATCTAAAAAGGACGTTATTTTAGTGCCAGATCATGTTCTTGTCCCAAAACATGAAATTATGACCAAAAAGGATGCTGAGGAAGTTTTAAAAACATATAATTGTCGTACAACTGATTTACCATTAATTTTTGTAAATGATCCTGCTATCATTGGACTTGGGGTAAAACCGGGTGACATGATAAAGATAACCCGGAAGAGTGCAACTGCAGGAGAGAGTTTCTATTATAGGTATGTGGTTGAAGTATGACTTTTGCCTCGGATAAGCGTTGGCCAGTAATTCAGAATATTCTGATCACGCAAGGAATAGCTAAACAGCATCTCAACTCGTTTGATGAATTTTTAGAAAATGGTCTACAAGAAATTATTAATGAAGTACAACAAATAGAAATTGAAAATGCGGAATATCCTTACACAATAAAGTTAGGTAAAATAAAATTTAATGCACCAAGAATGATGGAGCTTGATGGTTCTATCACTCATACCACTCCAGCAGAATCACGTTTACGTAATGTTTCATATGTTGCACCTTTACAGATGGAAGCAAGTGTTGTTGAAGACGGAAAAACTCTAGAATCAAAACCAATTCACATTGGTGATATTCCAGTAATGGTAAAATCAAATGCTTGTATCTTACGAAGTTTTACAGAACAAAAACTAATTGATCATGGAGAGGATCAATACGATCCTGGTGGTTATTTTATCATTAACGGTTCAGAACGGGTTATAGTAGGATTAGAGGATTTATCATACAACAAGATTATTGTCGATACCGACAAAGTGGGTGGTAAGTATATACACAAAGCAAAAGTTTATTCTTCAATTGTTGGATACCGTGCAAAATTAGAATTGGTGTTAAAGGATGATGGATTAATTGTTGCAAAAATACCAGGTTCTCCAGTTGACATACCAGTGATTACACTGATTCGCGCTCTTGGATTAGAAACTAATGATGAAATTATTAATGCAGTATCTCTTGTTGATCAAATTCAGTCTGAACTGGAAAGTTCTTTTGAAAAAACTGAAGTTAACACATCAAAGGATGCTATTGTTTACATTAGTAAAAGAATAGCACCTGGAATGTTAGAGGAATTCCAAATCAAACGAGCAGAAACATTATTGGATTGGGGTTTACTTCCACACTTAGGTAAACATCCTGAAAACAGAAGAGAAAAGGCACAATTTTTGGGTGAAGCTGCTTGTAAATTACTTGAATTAAAACTGGGATGGATTGAAATTGATGATAAAGATCATTATGGCAACAAAGTCATCAAATTTGCAGGACAAATGTTAGCAGATTTGTTTAGAACTGCATTTAGAAATTTAGTTAGAGACATGAAATATCAACTTGAACGTTCTGGACAAAAAAGAGGTATTAATGCTGTCGCTGCAGCAGTTCGACCTGGTATAATAAGTGATAAACTAAACAATGCAATTGCTACAGGTAATTGGGGACGTGGAAGAGTTGGAATTACACAATTACTTGATAGGACAAATTATCTCTCTACAATTAGTCATCTAAGACGAGTTCAGTCACCATTGAGCAGAACCCAACCAAACTTTGAAGCCAGGGATCTACATTCCACACACTTTGGAAGGATTTGCCCTAGTGAAACACCAGAAGGTTCTAACTGTGGTCTGGTCAAGAATCTAGCATTATCTGCAATAATTTCTACCAGTGTGGATAGTTCAGATATAAGACAAAAATTAGATGAACTAGGAGTAGCAGATTTTCTTGATGTGAGTAATTCTGTGAAAAAAACTGGTACGAGGGTTTTCCTTGATGGAAAATTCATTGGTTATTTCTCAGATGGCAATGAACTGATTTCATCATTACGTGAACTGCGTAGAAATAATAAAATTAATTCACATGTTGGAATATCGTTACATACTCCAGAAGAAGAAGGTGCTACAAAGAGATTATACATAAATTGTAATGCGGGACGGGTTTTGAGACCTGTTATTTTGATTAAAGATGGTAAATCACTACTAACAAACGATCTTATTGAAAAAACTTCAAAAAAACTTGTTTCTTGGCTTGACTTAATTCGTATGGGTGTAATTGAGCTTATAGACGCAAATGAAGAAGAAAATTGTGATATAACATTTGATGAAAAAAATACAAAGAAATTTACTCATCTAGAGATATTCTCATCAGCAATATTAGGTGCAGGTGCTTCCATCATCCCATATCCTGAACATAATCAGTCTCCACGAAATACATATGAATCTGCTATGGCAAAACAAAGTCTTGGTTTTTCAACACCAATGATGAATACTAGTACATATGTTAGACAGCACTTTATGCTATATCCACAAACCCCAATTGTTTCCACGAAGGCGATGGCTCTTCTTGGTTTAGAGAAAAGACCTGCGGGACAAAATTGTGTTGTTGCTGTGTTACCTTTTGATGGATATAATATTGAAGATGCTATTGTATTAAGCCAATCATCAGTAGATAGAGGATTGGGAAGAACCTTCTTTTATAGAATATATGAGTCAGAGGCAAAACAATATCCTGGAGGAATGCGTGATAGTTTTCAAATTCCAAATGCAGATGAAAACATTAGAGGATACAAAGGTGAAAAATCATATAGATTATTGGAAGAAGATGGAATAGTTGCAACTGAATCCACTGTAAAAGGTGGAGACATTCTCATAGGTAAAACAAGCCCACCTAGATTCATGGAAGATTATCGTGAGTTTGAATCTCAGGGGCCTTATAGACGTGATACTTCTGTAGGTGTTAGACCAACTGAAAATGGAGTTGTAGACACTATTGTTATGACACAATCAAATGAAGGAGGAAAAATGTTCAAAGTAAGAGTAAGGGATATGCGTATTCCTGAAATTGGAGACAAATTTGCTTCAAGGCATGGTCAGAAAGGTGTTTTGGGTATTTTAGCAAAACAAGAAGATTTACCATATACTGCTGATGGAATTTCACCAGATGTTCTAATTAATCCTCATGCATTTCCATCACGAATGACAGTTGGTATGATGATGGAATCTATAACAGGAAAAGCTGCGGCTCTGCGAGGGGCAAAATTTGATGGCTCTGCCTTTGTAGGAGAAAAGATAGATCAAGTAAGAGACGTCATGAAAGATGCGGGATTCAAATATTCCGGTAAGGAAATAATGTATGATGGCAGAACTGGTAAATCATTCCCTGTTGAAGTATTTATTGGAATTGTTTATTATCAAAAATTACACCACATGGTAGCAGATAAGATACATGCAAGAGCGCGTGGACAAGTACAAATGCTCACCAAACAACCAACTGAAGGTAGAGCACGTGGTGGTGGTTTACGATTCGGAGAAATGGAAAGGGATTGTATAATAGCTTATGGAGCATCTATGATTCTTAAAGATAGATTACTTGACGAATCTGATAAGGATGATATTTTTGTATGTGAACGATGCGGACTTGTTGCATATCATGACGTTAAACAAAGAAGGTATATTTGTAGAGTTTGTGGTGATAAAGGAAAAGTAAGCTCTGTATCTGTTGCATATGCATTCAAATTATTATTACAAGAAATGCAAAGTCTTAACATCGCACCACGTCTGATGATAAAGGAGAAAATATAATGTCTATTGAAACAATAAAATCTATTCAAGGAATTCGATTCTCTGTTTGGTCTCCAAGTGAAATTAGAAAATATTCAGTTGCTGAGATTACTGCTCCTGAAACTTATGATGAGGATGGAATGTCAGTACAAGGAGGTTTAATGGATGGACGACTTGGAACCTTGGAGCCTGGACAAAAATGTTTGAGTTGTGGTAATACTTCTGCTAGATGTCCTGGACACTTTGGCCACATAGAGTTTGCCGAACCTGTACTTCATATAGCATTCATTGACAATATTCACAAACTATTATTATGTACATGTAGAAGCTGTTCAAGATTAAAAATTCCTAGCGATGATCTTGAAAGACTTACAAATATGAAACAACAAAAAGCATCATACACCATCATCTCCCAGAAGCGCATCCCTGAACAAATTTTAGAAAAAGCAAAAAAACAAAAGGAATGCCCCCATTGTGGAAAAATCCAATACGATTTAATTTTTACAAAACCTACAATTTTTATAGAAAAAACTGAATTAGGAGAAAACAGATTACTTCCAATCACAATAAGAGAGCGATTTTCACAAATTACTAATGATGATCTTGACTTATTGGGTTATGATCATACTACTGCTAGACCAGAATGGTTTGTTTTGCAAGTATTACCTGTACCACCTGTTACAGTAAGACCTTCCATTATACTTGAAACCGGAATCAGATCAGAAGATGATTTGACACATAAAATGGTAGATATTATCAGAGTAAATCAACGACTTAAAGAAAGCAAGGAAGCTGGAACACCACCTTTGATTGTTCAAGATCTCGTTGATTTATTGCAATATCATACTACAACTTATTTTGATAATGAAGTTTCAGGCATTCCACAGGCACATCATCGTTCTGGTAGACCACTTAAGACACTAACCCAAAGATTGAAAGGTAAAGAGGGTAGATTTAGAGGTTCATTATCTGGAAAACGAGTTGATTTCTCAAGTAGGACTGTTATCTCTCCAGATCCAAATTTGGACTTGTCAGAGGTTGGCGTACCAGTACCTATTGCTATGAAACTTACAATTCCAGAGATTGTAACAGAATGGAATATTGAAAAACTGAAAAAACTAATTATTAATGGGCCAAGTATATTTCCAGGCGTAAATTATGTTGTCAGACCTGATGGTGTAAAAATTAGACTTGATTTTGTAGAAGATAGATCAATCATCGCAGATAGTATTGAAACAGGATATCTCATAGAAAGACATCTTCTAGACGGTGATATTGTATTGTTTAACAGACAACCATCACTTCATCAAATGTCCATTATGGCTCATCACGTTCGTGTACTTCCAGGAAAAACTTTTCGATTACATCCTTCGGTTTGTCCGCCATACAATGCTGACTTTGATGGTGATGAAATGAATCTTCATGTTCCACAAAGTGAGGAAGCTAGAGCTGAGGCTATATTATTAATGCGAGTACAAGAACAGTTAATTTCACCAAGATTTGGCGGTCCTATAATTGGCGGTTTACGTGACTTCATCACTGGAGCATATCTTCTAACTAAAGATGATACAATTCTAACTAGCCAAGAATTTACTAATTTTGCTATGCTTGGTGGTTATAAAGGAAAGTTACCTGAACCTGCATCTAAAAATAAAACTGGAGTATTTTATACTGGTAAACAACTATTTTCTATCTTTCTTCCTTCTGATTTTAATTATATTATGACTTCCAAATGGTCAAAAGGAACAAAGGGAACAAATCAAGATGTTGTAATTAAAAATGGTGAGCTAATTAGTGGCGTCATAGATAAATCATCTATAGGTGCAGAAGAACCAGAAAGTGTTTTGCATAGAATCGCAAAAGATTATGGAAATGAAAAAGCCAAAGATTTCTTGAATTCAGTTCTTATTATTATCAAACAATTTATCACTAATTATGGATTTAGTTATGGTTATTCTGATTTGGAACTTTCCGATAAAGATCGAGAGGCAATTCTAAGTGATATTGAAGCAACCTATCAAGGTGTTTATGATATACTAGATGAAAAAAATAAAGGAAAACTTAGACCAATTAGAGGAATGACTGTTACTGAAACAGCTGAGGCTAAGATTACATTTGAGTTAGCGAAAGCCAGAGATCGAGCAGGTATTACTGCAAATTCAAATCTTGAAGACAATAATGCAGGAAAAATAATGGCTACAACCGGTGCGAGAGGTTCAGCATTGAATGTAGGTCAGATGGCTGGTGCATTAGGTCAGCAATCAAGACGTGGAAAAAGACTACATACTGGCTATGCTAATCGTACTTTACCACACTTCAAAACACATGATGAAAATCCTGACTCACATGGATTTGTCAAATCTAATTTCCGAGATGGTCTTTCGACCTTAGAATTTTTCTTCCATGCTATGGGTGGAAGAGAAGGTCTTGTTGATACTGCAGTAAGAACACAACAAAGTGGATACATGCAACGTAGATTGATCAACGCACTAGAACATATCAAGTTAGAATATGATGGGACAGTAAGGGATCCACATAGACATATTATACAATTTTTGTATGGGGAAGATGGAGTAGATGTTGCAAAAAGTGATCATGGTGAAGCATTTAACATTAATAGATTAATAGAATCCCAAAGAATCATAGATTCTGGCAAAGTTGCAACTAAAGAGGAAATTATATCATTAACAAAAAAATATTCCAGGACATTTAATCCTCGATTAACTTCCATAGTAAGTGACACACTACTCAATTCTAAACTAAGTAAAGCAGGAATAGAAAGTGTTTGTAAGAAGGGCTTGGAATTATATGATAATTCTAAAGCTGAACCTGGTCAGGCAGTAGGCATTGTAACTGCACAATCAATTGGTGAGCCAGGAACACAAATGACATTAAGAACATTTCATACTGCAGGAATTGCTGAAAAGAACGTAACACTTGGTTTACCAAGAATCATTGAATTAGTAGATGCACGTAAAAAACCTGCTACTCCATCTATGGACATATATCTAGATAAAGATTCAAAAGTTTCTCAAGAAAAGGCAGTTGAAGTAGCTCGTGATATCAAGGAAACAAAAATATCTGATTTGGTTATAAGAACAATAACTGATCATGCAACTGAAATAAAACTTGAATTTGATATGAAGAAACTAGAAACTAGACATGTAACACTTGAGCAGGTCACAAGTCTATTAGAATCAAATAAAAAATTCACACTCGAATTTAGTAAAAATACTATAATTCTGAAACTAATTGAAGAATCAGATGCCATAACTGTTAATACGATAAAAAATAAAGTGTTAAAAGCAACTGTAAGAGGAGTAGCTGATATTGAACGTGTTACCCTCAAACATGATAATGGTGAGTGGATTATTCAGACAACTGGTTCAAATGTGGCAAAAATATTACATGTCAAAGGAATTGATAAAAATAATATTAGAACAAATAATGTGTTTGAAATTGCGGAAACCTTAGGTATAGAAGCAGCAAGAAACGCTCTAATCAACGAATTGAAATTTACCCTCGAAAATCAAGGCTTAGAAGTAGATACACGATATCTTATGTTAGTATCTGATCTTATGTGTCATAAAGGATATCTGCAACAGATTGGCCGTCATGGAATAGCAGGTTCAAAGGATAGTGTTCTTGCTAGAGCAGCTTTT
>ENA-UPTF01002652-UPTF01002652.1-marine-metagenome-genome-assembly--contig:-NODE-2652-length-10205-cov-11.454976_pt1 | contig 10205 bp, 9 predicted proteins | sample MGYA00238166_ERZ767019 | MGnify/ENA primary metagenome ERZ767019 (study PRJEB28930, sample SAMN06266391) | marine metagenome | isolation source: Sea water from 250 m depth | place: Atlantic Ocean... | reverse complement strand
TTAAGACATTATACTTCCCTGCGAGATTCATCTTAAATTCTTGTTTCTGGAAAAAATCTCCCGGACGTTTGTCAATAACGTCAAACTTCGTTCCAGAAGCACTGGTTCTTATATTATCAGCTCTTACAGAACATGGTTCTCCAAAACCGAATCTGATAACTGGAGAGTGAGCAGAATCTAGTACAGCCTGAACATTTGGATCGTCTCCATTTGCCGCAATCAGACCATTCTTTGGAATGAGACGAAGCATCAATCGAAATGCTTTTTTGATTTCATCAAGTGAATTGAATATATCAGCGTGGTCAAATTCAAGATTGTTCAGAATTAACTGTTCCGGAAGGTAATGAAAAAATTTTGAGCGCTTGTCAAAAAACGCCGTGTCATATTCATCTCCTTCGGTGATAAAAAAACTACCTTTTCCGTCACGGCAGCTGGTCCCAAAATTTTCTGCAATACCTCCTATCATAAAACCAGGTTTTTTCCCGGCGGTTTCAAAAACCCAGGCAAGCATTGAGGTAGTGGTTGTTTTACCGTGAGTTCCAGTGACAACCATAGACGTTTTTCCACGAATGAAATGCTCTTTCAGCAATTCAGCCATTGAAATATACGGAATTTTCAGATCAAGTATGGCTTCAACTTCAGGATTCCCTCTTGAAAGAGCATTACCAACTACAACAAGGTCCGGAAGCTGCTCAAGGTTTTTTGGTGAAAATCCCTTATGTACTGAAACATTATTTTCAGCAAGGAAATCACTCATAGGAGGATAAACGTTTTCGTCAGAGCCGCTAACAATATGGCCTCGTAATTTCAGCAGCACGGCAAGTGATGCCATGCCTGTTCCGCATATTCCTGTGAAAAAAATAGATTTAATATTTGAATGATTTAATTGCATCAGGCAACAACTTTTAAAGCTTATTCGAAAGACAGGGAGGAATAAAAATCAGCACACAAAGATACAGACAAAACTGCACTCGCAGCAATTCAGTTACAGGGTATAAATGAAAAAATTTAAGATTTCCAAAGCAGGTGTGCAAAATCAGTATGATTGATCTTTTCAGAAGCGATCATCGTAAACCTTATACCCAATTTTACAAGCCAGTAAAGAAAATGTCTGGCGTTCAAATGCACCTTCAAATGCCTCAAACAAATCACTTCTGTCAGATACCCATCTTCCTTCTCCTCCCAGGGCCTCTGCTACTTTCGGGAAATTTGTTGGGCCAAAGTCAACACCGAGATTCGACATTTCTGACCTTCGCTGTTTGAGTTCAATCAAGGCCAGTGACTCATCAACGAAAACTACAATAACTAACGGCAATTTCAGATCCCGCAAAGTGGCCAATTCCCCCAAAACCATTTCCAGTCCAGCATCACCTGTAAAAGCCACCACAGGACTTTCCGGTGAGGCAATCTGGAAACCCATTGCCAGCGGAACCGCACATCCCATTGTACAAAGTCCTGTAGATTGCAGCAATCCGCGTGGTTCATAACACTCCCACAGCTGACTAAGCAAAATCCTGTGTGCCCCGCTGTCTACAGTGGCAACTCCATTTGCGGGCAGGATCTCCCTTACTGTTTCAATTACCACCCCCGGACCCCATTCATCCTTTCCGGAAAAAATTGATTTCAATTGATTACGGACATTTATGGGTTCGCTTCCTTTCCAGACCGGCATGTGTGAAACCCCTCTGCGCAAAGTTTTCAAACCTTCACCTATGTGTCCCACAAAACTCAAATCTGCCTGGTGCATATAATGAGTGTTTGGCACAGCAGTAAATTCAATCACTTTACCTGTCTCACCCCAGGGATTACGCCAGCCTGCACGCATTTCTATCGGATCGTATCCTGCTGCTATGATTAAATCACTTTCATGCACCAAAGGCAGCAGATGCTGGTCGGCCAATGGTGAAAGACCGGCGCTTCCAAGAGATAGGGGATTATCTTCCGGAAGAATTCCTTTTGCTTTATAGGTTGTGATCAGAGGAATACCGAAATCCATTACAAATTCTTTAACTGCTTCCTCTGCACTTTGATTAAGTACATCAAGTCCTGCGACCATTATCGGCCGTTTTGCATCTCTCAGCAGTTTTCTGGCGGTTTCCAGGTCTGCTCCATCTGCAGGAACTGCAGGTGATGGAGAACCGCGTACCAGCAGAGGATTTTCATCAGAAAAATTTACAGCTGGCTGTTCCTTTGAGGCAACACTGATTGGAACATCGACATGTACAGGACCAGGCTGTCCGTCCATCGCAATGGAAACTGCTTTGTCAATAACTACATCGACCATGCCGTCCACAACCGTAATGCTGGCTTTCGTAACTGATTTTAAGAGTTCTCCATGATTGAATACCTGATGAGTATATGTAAGTTCATCAGATGCATCCACACAACCTGTGAGGAAAATCATAGGGACTCTGTCCTGAAGTGCATTGGTAACAACATTTACAGCATTAGCAACTCCTGGTCCGAGTGTTGCCAGCAGAATTGCTGGAGCACCATCCGCATGATATCCCCCTTCCGCCATGAAACCGGCACTGTTTTCGTGTTTGGTCAGAAAAAACTCAATTCCGGAATTTTTCAGTCCTTCCATCAAATCCAGAACTTCTCCTCCGGGAATTCCAAAAGCCCTTCTGCATCCTTCCTGATACAAACGTTTCCCAATAATTTCTGCAGAATTACTCATCAATCTGTCTAATGTTTTCCTTGTTTAGAATACCCGTCACGAGTCTGCGGCAATTTCCTTTCTAGTAGAGCAGAAGCCACGACCGTTCTTAAAATCTGTGCAGTTCCGCCACCTATAGTGAACATACGTGCGTCTCTTGCCATTCGTTCCAGCGGGAAGTTTCGTGAATATCCTGATGAACCAAAAATTTGCAATGCGTCATTGGTGACCTTGATGGCCATTTCAGATGCGAATATTTTGGCCTGTGCCGCCTCAAGCATGTCTGGGAATCCATTTCCATTCCCACCAGAACTTTCTGAGTTTCCGGCTGCGGCTTTGCGGAGCAGCAGGCGTGCCGCTTCAATCTGAATATGCATATCAGCCAGCATCCATTGCAATCCTTGAAATTCGCAGATCGGCCTTCCGAACTGGTTTCTTTCCCTGGAAAACTCCAAAGCAAGTTCATATGCTCCGGCAGCAATTCCCATAGCCACAGTTCCTGCTCCGACTCTCTGGCCGTTGTAGGCATTCATCAAACCAGCAAATCCACGTTGCAGGCCTTCAGGCGGAATTAAGGCCATTTCTTCCAAAATTTCCAAATCCTCGAAAATAATCTGAGTTTCTGGAATACCGCGCAGCCCCATTGCAGGTTCCCTTTTTCCTGTTTTTAAACCCTTTGCCCCCTTCAGGGCAATAAACCCGGCAATACCCTGAGGTTCATTATTTTCATAAACACGGGCAAAAATAAGATGAAATTTGGAAACTCCTCCGCCGGTTATCCAGTGCTTCATGCCATTCAGAATGTATCGGTCTCCTTTATGGTCAGCACGAGTGGTCATCTCCGTGGCGGCACTGCCTGCCCCTGGTTCAGTGATGCAGATGGCTGGCTTGTCTCCGCTTAAGACATGTTCTGCAGCTAATTTTTTTTGAACTTCTGTTCCGTACTTCATCACCGCTCCAATTGCACCCATATTGGCTTCAACGACTATACGCGCGGTTACTCCGCAGGCTTTGGCTATTTCTTCAATAACTAACAGTGTGTCCAGATACGTCATTCCCTTTCCACCGTATGCTTTCGGAATAGTCATGCCCATGAATCCCTGATTTGTAAGAAGTTCCACATTTTTCCACGGGTACTTCTCCGTACGATCAACTTCTGAAGCACGCGGGGCGATCTCTTTTTTAGCGAACTCACTTGCAGATGCCTGAAGTTGTTTTTGTTTTACAGTTAAATCATACATGGTCCGTTTTCAAGAAAAATTAAACTGGCTCTGATGTATCAGGCTTCATACGATTCATCATCACTGGACTGAACTGAACTTCTTGATTTTTTCTGATGCAGATATTAGACAGAGGCAGATTATCTTCTTTAGCGGGAAAATCTGAACGGAAGTGGGAACCACGGCTTTCTTTTCGTAATTTAGCGCTTTCAATAATTAAATCGCACACATCCAGATAATTCAAAATACTGAGATATTCCATCCATTCCAGATGAAATGCACGGTTGCCCTGAGTCAGGGCAATTAATGATAATTGTTCCCGGATTTCTTTCATTTCCATGTCAGCATTTTCCAGGCTTGCTTCACTGCGCACCAAGCCGGCATTTTCCCACATGTTATTTTTCAAACGATCGCGTAAAGAATAAATTGAAGTAGACTGCTTGCGCTTAAATGGTTTAAGGGTTGTTTCAATTATTTCACTGATCTGAGAATCTTGAACAGTACATTCCCGGAATTCGGTCAGGTATTCTGCAATCGCATCACCAGCAATTCCTCCAAACACTGTGGATTCAACCACTCCATTACCTCCAAGTCGGTTAGCACCATGCACTCCTGCGGCATCTTCACCTGCAGCAAACAATCCTTCCAAATCAGTACGACAATCCTGATCAATACGTAATCCTCCCATTATGAAATGTGCGGTAGGTGAAACTACAACCGGAGCATTTGGCAAATCATATCCCACATCTCGGCATCGCAGGCTCATTCCACGAAAGTTTTGCATAATAAAATCTGCTCCCAGATGAGAAGCGTCGAGATATATTCCTCCTTCAGGAGTACCGCGACCAGCCATTATTTCCATGAAGCTACTACGTGATACCACGTCACGTGTAGCCCTTTCTTCCCGTGGATCGTAGTGGTGCATATACCGCTCTCCCTTACCGTTAAGTAGGTATGCACCGGCACCTCGCAGGCCCTCTTCGAGAACAGTCCCTGAAATCATGCTGTTACCTGCAAGTAATCCTGTTGGATGGAATTGGACCATTTCCATGTCAATCATTGTAGTACCTGCGCGAAAGCCCATTGCAATTCCGTCACAGGTTTTGTCATGACAAGGTGCAGTAATTTTGTACATGGTAGGTCCTCCGCCTGTTGCCAAAAGCACTGCACGGGCCTCAACAACTATAAATTCACCACGGCGCAAATCTATTAACAAGGCACCTGAAACCTTTTGACCGGTACGGTCAAATAATAAATCAACTCCCCGCATTTCTTCACCGATAATGACGTTATCCATTGCGGCCACTTGTTCAGACAAACGGTTAATGATTTCAATACCGGTTAAATCACCTTTGTGAACAGTACGGTCGAAAGACTGACCGGCAAAAGGTTTTTGATGCACGGTGCCATCAGGGTTGCGATCAAAAAAACATCCTGCTCGATTTTCCAGTTCCAGTAAACGCTCTGGAGCCTCACAAACCATTTTCCAGGCCAGGTCCTGATTGTTAAGCCATTGTCCCCCGTTTATTGTATCGAGAAAATGGGCTTCCACTGAGTCGCTCTTGTCTATCACAGCGTTATAACCTCCCTGGACCATTCGTGTGCATCCGGATTTGCCAAAAAGACCGCGTACCGCTAAAAATACCTCAGGCTGGGGCTTGTGATCCATCAGGTGCAAAACAGCACAAAGACCGGCACCTCCAGAACCAAGGATCAAAACATCGGTTTGAAGATGTTGCCATGAATTTTTCATTATTTCTGCTTAATGTGCTGGAACCAGAATCTGCGGAACAAAAAGAAAGGAAGCTGAAATTAATATCACCGTGCAGCCTGTTAATGCCAAACCGAAAAGTAATTTCTGATGTCCAGCCAGATTGAAGCAGTCAAGTGCTATGATCCGTAATCCGTTGAACATGTGAAATGCAACAGTCAACACGAGCATAAATTCAGCAAATTTGAAAAAAGGTGAAGTGTACAAGTTCATTTCCTGATCAAACATCTTCTGTCCCAGTTGTGAACTGTGGATGGAGATAAAGTGTGGAACTAGATAAATTGCGAGGGTTACTCCGGTCAATCGATGTAACAGCCATGAAATGTTTCCCACGCTTACCTGGGATAAATGTGAACGCTGAAAATTCACTAACCAGCTCATGGTACTATACCAAATAAGGGCTTTAACCCATAATAACCATAGATCGTCAAACCGATTCCGCCAATCCAAAACAACCACCCTGTCTGCCGTTGTAGAGATGGAGAAGGATCATAATCCATGAAAATACTCCAGAGACCATTAAAAGCGTGGTATATCACTGCAGGAATAAACAGAATGTAATAAATAAACCAGAAATTCCCTTCCTGCAAACGAGCAGAAATTGTCTGCCAATTCAAATCTCCCTGGTTGACTACATTAACTGTCCAGAGATGAACTACCAATGCATACGCAAGGAAAATCCCGCTGACACGCTGCATCAGCCAGCCAAACATTCCCCGTTTTTGAATCAAAATTTGAGTCTTACTCATATTACTTCATGATCACGGTCCATCTCTTCCCCGTATCGACTCAGCACTGGTTGAGGAAATTTTCCGTATAAATTTTTAAGGTTTTCATTTACCTGCTGATTGCACAATTCAAATAAACTGTTGCCCTGATTATCACTTTCCACAATAAACGGCCCCATTTTTTCTACTTCCAGAACCCAGACTGCCTGTGCCAATCCTAGTTCTTCAAGCCAGTATGCATCATGTACCTTTCTAATCGAACTTCCGTAGGTGGCACCTAAACCATAACCTACAGTTGTAAGATAGAAAGCACCTGCAGGTACAAAAAGTTTTTTATAGTCATCGGATGTCATCCCGGCTTTTCCTATGATGATTTTACAATTTGTTTTTTTAAAAAATTCCTCCATCCATTTGCCAAAGCGGAACGAAGCCGTTCCAGTGATGGCTTTGACGACATAACCATTTTCACCGGCTGTTGCGGCAGGTGAACAATGGAAATTAACATTAGTAATTTCAGAAATGGGAACAGGAAGTTCCAGGCCTTGTTCAATCAATCTCTTATACATGCCTTCCCTTCCGGTAAAGATAATGCCGCTCAAATAAACAAGATCTCCTAACTGTAACTGAATAAGATCATCTGTTTTTACAGGACAGCTCAGATGCACCTCTCGCATCTCTAATTTATTGATGTCTATAGTATTTTTCATGACTTAAGCAAGAATATTTTTTAATTCATATTCCTTCGCGGCGATAATAATCGGTGAACCACTTTGGGTCTGACCTGAATTTAACTTTACCGTCAGGCCAAATTCTCGCGGAGGCACGACGTGAGGCAAAACAGAATGTGTGAATGGCAGTCTGCATCCCTCCAGTATGAGCGTAGGCTACTTCAATATGAGCATCCACGACCATCTGGCTGCCAACAAATCCCATCGGCCCCATGCCAATTGAATTGCCGAGTTCTTTTAATTCAAGCTCCAGTTCGGCAATTTCAGGATCAGGGTTACGATCACCTACCGGGCGTAAACAAGCAGCCTCTTTGGCAATGCGCATGGTTGTGTCTTTGCATCCTCCAATCCCTATTCCGACTACAGCAGGCTGACAGGCCATTCCGCGTCGGCCAAATTGAATCATGGTATCAAGAAAAAACTTCTTTATCCCTGGAATGCCATCTGCAGGAAACAGCATACGATAGTCTGTTCCGAAAAGACCCCCTTTATGGACCGTGGTTAAATCCAGCCAGTCTCCGCCAGGTTCAAAAGCATACTGCACTTCAGGTGCATGAATGCCCAGATTATTATTATTATCTTTACGCGTTAGCGGATGCACGCGGTTAGGACGCAGAGGGATGCTTTGGGTGGCATCAGCAGTTGCTCTGCGTAAATTTCGTTCCAGCTCAACAAACCCACCGACCATGCGGCATTCATTACCAAGTTTTACATACCACCTCGGAAGTCCGGTATCTCCACACATGGGTCGTTGGTCGTTTTCTGCTATTTCATAATTTTTTTGTATTTCTTTGAGGACAAATTTCGACAGCGGGCTTTTCTCAAGCGCACACATGTTTTGAATAGCAGTTTTGAAATCTCCCGGGATACCAATTGCGGCTCGTGACATTAATTCAAGAGCTACTTCATAAATCAATTTCTTTGGGATATTCCCATCATATTTTTTCTTTGGAGACTTTTTAATTTTAACTGAAGAAGTTTTTGATAGCATGACCAACCTCCTTTCGCTTAATTTTCTGAATTGCCCTGGTCGGTGAAATTCCCATCGGACAAACATCTGTACAATTGAACTGTGTATGACATCCCCATGCTCCTTGATGTGAATTTAACAGATCAAGGCGTTCATCTCCAGCTCCATCTCGTGAATCGGTAATCAGTGTAAATGCCCGGTTCAATGCGGCAGGCCCCAGGTATTCACTGTTTGTTTCAACTAAATTGCACTCACCAAAGCAGCATCCGCATGTTATGCATTCGATCTGGGGGTCAATATCCATGCGTTCTTTTGAATTTGGCAAGACCTTGGCAAACTCCTTTGAAGCAGGCTTTTTTGGTACAAACTCAGCACGAACTCGCCTGTAACGATCAAAAAAAGGACTCATATCCACTGCAAGGTCTTTGATGATCGGATAATTAGGCAGGGGCTCGATAGTCAATAAATCACTGCCAATGCTTTTAACAGTAGTGCGGCATGTCCAGCGATTTTTCCCATTAACTCGCATCGAACAGGTGCCGCACATTCCCGCACGACATGAGTATCGAAATGCCAGGGTCGGATCAATGTGGTTTTGAATGTAGTGCACAACATCCAGAACATTACTTTTATCATTCAGAGGAACATCAAAGGTGTCGAAACGGATCTCATGATCTGTTTTTCCTGAGCAGCGTCGAATTTTTACGGTGATTCCCATGTATTCAATTTTTGCTTTTTTCAAGAATTAATTCTGAGAGAGAATTAATTTTTCTCTTGTATATATGTTTTTAATCCAGATTAATTTTCACAAAACTCCTTTTTGTTTTCACCAAAATTACTTTCAGATCACCCCTTTTTCTGCCAGCACAGCACGCTCTTTTTCGCTTATTCCCAACAATTCCTCTAAAATTACATCTGTATGTTGTCCCAGAGTCGGGGGAGCATTGCGGTAGCTGACTGGAGTTTCAGACATCTTCACCGGACTGCCGATTAAACTCACCTTGCCATTCCCCGAAAGGTGGTGCGGCATTGATATTTCCATTCCTCGATGCTGTATCTGGGGATCTTCAAAAACTTCTCTAATTGTGTTAACAGGTCCGCATGGTACCTGCAGTTTTTCCAGTTCTTCTAACCAGTAACTTGTTGAAAATTTTTTTGTCAAATCATTTATCAGTTCAGCCAGCACATTCCGGTTATGTACCCGGTCTTTATTTGTGCGAAAGCGCGTGTCATCTGCTAATTCAGGAGCATCAGCAAATTCACAGAATTTTTTGAACTGTGTATTGTTGCCTACTGCCAAAACAAAAAAACTGTCACTGGTCTGGAAAACCTGGTAGGGCACCACATTTGGATGGGCGTTACCCAGCCGATGCTGGTCCTGCCGTGAAGTCAAATAATTAAGCCCGGAATTAATAAGCCATGCCGCTTGAGAATCCAGCAGGGCAAGGTCAATGTGTTGCCCCTTTCCTCCCTGTTCACGGTGACGAATAGCAGCAAGAATGCTGACTGCGGCGTACATTCCGCACATTACATCCGCGATCCCTACACCAACTTTCATTGGTGAACCATCCGGTTCTCCTGTGACACTCATTATTCCTCCCATGGCCTGTATCATGAAATCATATCCCGGCCTATGCGATTTCGGACCTGTCTGTCCGAATCCGGAAATTGAGCAGTAAATCAAACCTGGAAATTCTTTATTCAACCCGGCAAAATCCAAACCGTATTTTTTCAATCCTCCAACTTTATAATTTTCAATCAGCACATCGCTTTTTCCAGCCAGTTTACGAATGAGTTCCTGTCCTTCCGGAAAAGAGATATCAACTGTCAGAGAACGTTTATTGCGATTGGCACTTAAATAATAAGCGCTTTCTGTGGTATCGCTTCCGTTTAAGTCTTTTAGGTAGGGCGGGCCCCATTTCCTTGTATCATCTCCCTCTCCAGGACGTTCCACTTTAATTACATCTGCTCCCAGATCGCCAAGCATTTGGGTACAGGTAGGTCCTGCCAAAATGCGGCTCATGTCTAATATCCTCAATCCCTTCAAAGGACCTGTATTAGTTTTTTTGGTCATTTTGTAATTTAATGAGATTCAGGAGAGTGAGTTCTCCTCTTTCGTTGGACAAAAC
>ENA-UPTF01002650-UPTF01002650.1-marine-metagenome-genome-assembly--contig:-NODE-2650-length-10210-cov-6.245337_pt1 | contig 10210 bp, 10 predicted proteins | sample MGYA00238166_ERZ767019 | MGnify/ENA primary metagenome ERZ767019 (study PRJEB28930, sample SAMN06266391) | marine metagenome | isolation source: Sea water from 250 m depth | place: Atlantic Ocean... | reverse complement strand
CAACTTTCAAATAATCGATTTCACTAATATTCTTTTCATCGCAATAAATTTCTAAGGTAGTAACAGTTGTTATTTCAGAGTTGTCATGAGAATCAGAAAATTGCATCAAACTTCCAATACCATCATTTTGATTGCTTGAAAAAAAGGTTGTTTTTTCTTTTGTTTCATTTGAAACAGCTTTTTTATTTATTGTGATTTGAGATCCAATAGTATTATCAACTAATTCATTATAATTTGAATCTTTGGGCTCAAATGCATGCACACTCCAATTCTGTTTTAAAAATTTTATTAAAGCATCTCCTTTGCACGCACCAACATCCACCATTATAGGTTTGTCGGTATAATTCTGTTGAAATACCTCAAAAATTATATTTGTCTCATCAGGTATAAACCTATTTTTTATTATATCAGGAATTAATCGCATTTAATTAAATTATTTTTTTAAGTTTTTTTGAAGCGATTCAGCAATAAAAAAATCATCCATATCATCTATATCAAAAGATTCGATTTTACTCATTTCAAACATTTTAGGATTACTCCCTATGCGATTTTTTATTTTTAAAAACTTAATCCTATTGAAAATATAAATGCTGGAATTCTCAAAATACATCGGTTCTAAATCTTGAGTTCGGATTAATTCACCAAGATTATGATTTATTGGTTTAGATTCATGATTCCAGAATCGTCCTTGAGTATTTGTGACAGAAAAAAGAGAGTCATTATCTGGGTAATAAGCATAAAAAACTTTTATTGCTTCCAAAATAGTATTTTTTTTAAGAAGTGGGTTGGTAGAATGAGTTTGTAATACAAATTTTGAATCTATCTGTTGCAAAGAGTTATGTAAAACATTATTCATTGATTCTTCGCCAGCGGTTAATTCCTCAGGTCGATCAATAATTTTTACAAGTGGAAATTCTTGGGGTGCTTCTACTTTTATTTCTTCAACATTAGTATCAATGATGACATTTTCAAATATTTTACAATCAATTAATGTATTCAGGATATAATGATAAAGCGGTACTCCGTCAAATAAACGGATATTTTTATCCTTAACACGCTCACTATTGGCTCGCATGGGAACAATTGCTGATATCTTATTTCCCATATTATTCCGTACTTAGGTGTGAATACGCACCGCCATCAACGATCAGGGAACTTCCCGTTATAAATGAAGACTTTTCATAATCAGCAAAAAAATAAATGGATTGAGCAACTTCTTCTGGCAAGCCAATCCGTTTCAAAGGAGTTCGAGATTTATAATTTTCTAATATTTCTTGCTCTTTTTCTGGTGAAGTACAGAACCGCTGAATACTTTGACGAAGCATCGGTGTGTCAATAGCGCCTGGTAAAACCGCATTTACTCGTATACCAAAAGGTGCAAGATCAATAGCCAATGACTTAGTCAGAGATAACAAAGCACCTTTACTAGAAGCATAAGATGACATATTCATTGATGTTGCCAAAGCATGAATTGAACATATATTAATAATTGAACTTTCATTATTTTTCATTAACTCAACTGCTTGGCGGGCTATGAAAAATACTGGATACAGGTTGGATCGAAAAACATGATGCCAATCTTGAATACTTAATTCCTTAAGAGACTTAAATAATTGAATGGCGGCATTATTTACTAAAGCATCAAGTTTACCATTAATAGAATCAAAAATAATTTTACTGTTGGCTTCGTCGGAAATATCACCTTGAATAAAATTAATATCCAATGCTTCTGCCATTTCTTTAATATCTGTTCCAATAACTTCCCAACCTTTGGCAAGGAATAGTTTAGCCGTTTCCAATCCGATTCCACCGGCGACTCCTGTAATCAATACTTTTTTTGCCATATTAAATAATCCTTAATCCTATTAATAAATTTTTTATCGTGTTTTTGTGGACAAGTTCACGTACGCTGGGTGAAGAATTCGAATTGTGCGGCGTTAACAATACATTGTCCATAGACCTGAGTGGGCTCTTTGGGTCCAAAGGTTCGTTTTCAAAGACATCCAATCCTGCACCAAAAATTGTTTTCGAATTTATTGCATTAATTAAATCTAATTCATTGACCAAGGGCCCTCTTGCCGTATTAATGATAATTGCCTTAGATCTCATCTTTTTAAAATCCTTAGCACAAATAATGTGCTTGGTTGATTCATTTAGTACACAATGGATGCTCACAAAATCAGACTTGTTTAATAGTGTTTCCTTGGATACGATTTGGGTACCTGTCTCTTCAATAAATTCTTTGGAAATTTTATTGATATCATACCCATAAAGTTCCATCCTAAAGGCTTTCCCTAAACGTAAAACTTCCTTACCAATACTACCTAATCCAATTACACCAAGGGCTGACTCTGACAATGTAACACTTTCATCTTTTTCCCAATTACCATTTTTCATCGATGTATTTTGGGAATGAATATTTCGAGCAAAAGATAAAATATACCCAAAAACAGTTTGAGAGACTGGTTCAATGAAAGCATCCATAGTATTCAATACTTTGACGCCACGTTTCTTTGCGGCATTCAAATCAATGGAATCAATTCCAGTTCCCCATTTTGCGATCACTTTCAATTTTGATGCTTTTGCAAATACATTTGATGTATACTGGTCATCTCCAGCAATAACACCATCATAGTTTTGTATAATTGGAATTAAATCGGATTCAAAACACTTTTCTTTAACCTCTAATGTGTCATATTTAATCTGGTGTTGATAAAAAATATCTTTATACTTCTTTGGAACTGGGATAAAATAGGGAGCCGTAATTAAAATTTTCATTTGTTTATGACCCTTAATGTTGCACGAGCTGGCGCGCCATCTGCATTAACCATTTTTAGCGGGAGACAACTAAATTCATAACTCCCCTGGTTTGGTTCCGTAAGATCCAAACCTTCAACTATTATGATATCTTTTTTAAGCAATATTTCATGGACAATCTGAATCTCATCGAAGTTGGCAACAGATAAATAATCAATCCCTATGAGTTTAATTCCATAATCAACAAGCCACTGGGCTCCATTGGCACTTAGACCTACATAAGATTGATTAAAAGATTTTTGTTTCCACCAATATCCGTTATTTGTTTTAATCAACAGTCTTTTCGTATTCTGAGGGATATTGCCTCCAATCAATACCATTTCAGAAATTATTTTTTCATCCCTGGCATCTAATACAAAAGCATCACCACATAATTCATTTAATGGAATTTTATCTATTGTTTTACCCTCCATTAAAAAATGGAAAGGTGCATCAATATGCGTTCCAACATGAATATCCATATCAATTACTGTCATATTAGATTGACATCCATTGCTGATCGAATTCGTTTGGATTTGGGAGAATCCATGACTCCCCGGCCAGATCGGAATGTTAGCAGAGAGGGGGACGCTTATATCAATTATTTTCATATTTTATTAGACGATCATTTCCATTTGCAGAAATCTCTTCTGTTTTTCTGAAAAACCCATGGGGAAAGTAAAAATGGTTTTTCAATTCTGGAGAAATATTACTGGTCTGGCGATATCCTCTATAAGTTCCCCAGAACTGATTGAATCGGAAAAGAGGAATTGAAAAAATTGCATAAAATAATTTTCCATCAGAAATGCTATGGTAATAATCAGAAATTGTATTGGAAAGAAACATCCAGACAAAATTAAAAAAAGAAAAATTCTCTCCGGGATAAATAATTTTAAATGCAATTGCTTCTCGCTTGTATCGATTTTTTATTTGGGAATATTTCTCATCGTGTATGTGAATTATTCCTGCATCTTTTTCATAAATAATTTCATATCCCTTTCTTGTAATCTTTTTTGCCCAATCTATATCTTCTAATCCAGTTAATTCTTCATCATAAGGGATATCAGCCCAAATTGATTTACGAATAGATGCATTTGCATTATTACAAAATATATTCTTTCCAACTGTTTGATCTGAATTCGGAAACCATTTCTTAAATACCTGCTGTTCTGAGTATTTAGTAATTTCATTTCCTCGTTGCTTTCCGTAGACCAAACCAACCTCTTTTATTATGAATGGATTGATCATTTTTTCAAGCCAATCATTATATATTGGATAAACATGGGCACTGGCAAAAACGATAATCTCATTACTTGCAGCTCGACACCCAATATTTAATGCACGGCCAAATGAGAAATCTTCCGATTTTATCGGTAATATTTTTACGGGAAACTGTGCTGCAATAGATAAGGTTGCATCTGTAGACCCTGAGTCTACAACAATGATTTCAACACTCTTAATGGTTTGCTTCATAATTCCGGTTAAAAGTTTTCCAATAAACTTTTCCTCATTAAAACAGCGGATGAGAACTGTACAAGAGATATCTATCATAATTAATTTTAAGGAATTAGTAACAAATAGCCCATAATTGTTACCAAACCTCACCACTTAAGCATAACCTGTAAAACCTAAGTTGAGAAAATTGTAGTATTAAATAAATTATACAGTCCTAAGTTTATCTGTATCCTAAACGTCTAGCATTTTGATAATTAAATAAGGCTTATTCTTCATTAAATCATCAACTACTCTTGAACCAGAATGATTTGATTCTGGAATATTATAGTCATGGACTATTAAATACTGGATTTTTGATATCTTAGAGATACAAAAGTTAATTTTTACTATTTAATTTTATAGATTTACTAAATTTCATTAAAACATCTTAAATACAAAAAGAAAGTAATTAATCAGTTGCATTTGCTCTTAATAAGTATGTACATCCCGAAACTAGGATTTCATTTAAAATAGAAATATCTAATTTATTAATTTTCCGCATTTTTAAACCATAACGTATCTCGTGACTTGGTCTAACAAAGTATTTTTCACTATTTAATATTTCAAATCCTAATTCAAATATAAGATTCGTGAAGTGAATTATTGTCATTCGACTATTTTGTATTTCCTTCAATTTCGAAATTGAGTCCTTATCTTGAAATTTACCCAATATTATTTTTATTAATGAATGTGGAAATAAGGATAAAAATGGAAAATATTTGAATTTTGATTTCAAAATTGTTTGTTGATGTAATCCAAAAGCAGAGTAAAAAGGCGGAAATGTAACCAATAGTTTTGTTTTTTTAGACATAAGCGATAAAACCGATTCCAGAAAAAGAGTTTTATTATCTAGCGGAATATGTTCAATTACATCGCGAAGGATAATTAGATGATATTTTTTAGAAATATATTTTTTAAAACTTGAATCTGTTATATCACCGACAAGAAAATCAACGGAACCTTCTATTTTCCAATTAAAGTTATTTATTTCAATGCCAGTACATGAACAATTATGCTCTGAAAATGCAGTAATGAACCCTCCACTACCACAACCAATATCAAGTACTCTTTTACCATTAATATCAACTCCCCAGTTTTTTAATAATGGAATATAATATTCTCTTGCTAGATTTTTTTGATACTGGAAGTAATAATCATCCCAAGTCAAGAAATCTTTTTGGTATATTTTCTGTAATCTCAAAATTTATTAGTAATTATCGTCCAATCTTAAATATCAATTTTATTATAATCATGATTACCTGAATGGGTGAAAATATTGTAATGGTTATCCATTGAATTGGATTAGCATGTTTTTTAACAAGAAAAAATATACCTCTTGCTTTACGTACTAGCTTACCAAATGAGAACTCACCGCCAATAGATGCAGATACTTTATGCCATATTTTAGAATCAGGCACAAACCAAACCTGTTTTCCTGCAGATCTTACCCATAAGGAAAGATCCACGTCCTCCGAATACATGGGAAAGTTCTCATCAAACCCACCAAACTCTTTGAATTCCTCATAGCGCATGCAAAAACAACAACCAGTAGCATATTTTGTTTTGTGTGTTTTACTGTAGCCTGGACCATCGTTTTGACGAATCCCTAAGTGATATATTGATCCTGTCCATAAATTAACAATGCCTCCTGCATACCATATCAATTTTGGATCGTTTTCATAGTATATTTTTGGTACAGTCTGACCAGCATGCTTTTTAGTTAATAGCTGTTTCACCAAAGGCTCAATAAAGTTCACATCAACAATCGTATCATTATTCAGAAATATTACGAATTTAGGTGGATCAGATTCGAGTGAATCAAAACCACGGTTATTTCCACTAGCATATCCTAAGTTATTTTCCAAAGCTAAGACAGATACATCCGGAAATTTCTCCTTTAATGTATCCACGGATCCATCAGTTGATCCATTATCAACAACTAAAATATTAAAATTCGAATAATTTACCTTTTTTAATGATTCCAAACATTTGATTGTCAACTCTTTACCATTCCAATTTAAAACAATTACGGTGACAGATAATTCAGTGGACATTTACTAATTCCTCGATCGCATTGACTATTGCATCCCAGGAAAATTGAGACTTATAATCTGATATGTTGGAATTTAATTCATTTATATTATCCTTTTCGTAGAATGCTTTAATAGCTTTCGCAAATGCATTTGAACTTGGTTCAACACAATAGCCAGTTTTGCCTTCATCAACAATTTCGGGCAATCCCCCAACATTACTTACTATAACAGGAGTATCAAAGTGATAGGCTATTTGAACAATCCCGCTTTGTGATGCAGTTTTATAAGGTAATACAACTACATCTGATGCAGAAAAATATTTCCCAACTTCATTATCTGGTACAAAAGAATAATGACACTGAACATTATCAGTAATGCCAGCATTTTTAATTAAATCGGTATATTTGGCTTTATTCTCATAACATTCTCCAACAATCAGTAATGTATAATCATCAAGCTCAGTATTAATTTTTTCCATGGCATTTATAAGAATATCTAATCCTTTGTATTTCCTGATCAAACCGAAAAACAATAAAACTTTTTTTGTTGCTATGTTTAATTCTGCTTTAGCTTGCTCCTTTGAAAGTGTATTCTTAAAAATGTTATAGACAGGATGGGGACTGTATTTATATTTAGCACCGGGTACAATATTCAATAATTCATTTTCTACTTTTTTAGATAAAACAATAAATGAATCTATAAAACCAAAAAATCTTTTTGTTAGTCGCGTATCAAGTAGATGTTCTTCATGTGGTATAATATTATGGCAAACCACCATGATCGTAGCATCCAAATATTTTTTTATTTTCTTTGCTACTCCAGAAAATGCTGGTGCGAAAAACGCCAACCAGAAACTGAATAAAACCACATCAGGCTTTAAATCAATTATTTTATTAGCAGTTTTTCGCCAGGAAAAAGGATTGATCGAGCTTAAACATCTAATACTATCTACTTCTAGTGCATAATCTCCCTTTTTAAATTGAGTCTTTCCTGGGAATAATACTTTAGGATATTGAGTTGTAAAATTGATTGGGTGGATCTCATACTTTTTGGATAAATGATGTGCCAGTGCAACATTCAAATCGGATATTCCTCCTCGGAATGGTGGGAAAGGCCCAACTAATACAATTTTCATAATGCTAGGAACGTTTTTATTTATCCTAATATTTTTTCAGCGAAGACTTCAAAAATATGAATTATCTAATAAGCCGTTGTACTCTATTTTCAATCTTTTGGTTACCACGAGTATGCATTTCACCAAGAAGGCCAATAGAGAAAAATTGTATACCAATTACAATTATCATTACTCCAAAAACCAGAAGTGCCATATGCTTTTGAAACGGTTCTCCTAACCCGTATTTAAGATAAAGGACATAAAATTCAATAATAACACCAATTAAGAAACTCAAAAGACCAAAGAATCCAAAAAGATGTAAGGGCCTTTGGTCAAAACGATCAATAAATAGTATGGATACAAGATCGAAAAAACCATGTAATAAACGTGAACCACCATATTTTGTAATACCAAATTTTCTTGGGCGATGATTCACCTCAATTTCACCAACTTTAAAATTTTTTTGACCAGCTAACGCGGGTATATAACGATGGCGGCCACCATAGATTTCGACGGCTTTCACAACAGCTCTCCTGTAAATTTTTAATCCACAATTAAAATCATGTATTTTAACTCCAGTCATTAAACGGGTTACCAAATTAAAAAATTTTGAGGGCCAACGTTTGGTCAATGGATCATGTCTTGTTTTTTTCCAACCCGATACCAGGTCATATCCTTCATCCAATTTTTCAACTAAATTATTTATTTCGGAGGGATCATCCTGAAGATCAGCATCCATAGTTACAATGTAATCTCCGGTAGAATGGTTGAAACCTTCAGCTATGGCAGCTGCTTTACCATAATTACGATAAAATTGAATTAAAGTTACTTCAATGTATTCTTCCGCCATTGTTTGAAGTAATTCTGTTGTTCCATCTGTACTGCCATCATCGATAAACAAAACTTCACGTTTAGAAAATGATCCAGTAGCAGATCGAATTTCACTGTAAAGTTCTTCCAAGGATTCCTTTTCATTATAAACGGGTATGATAATGGAAATAGTATTACTCATTTAACTATCATGGATTAACAAATGGTACAGATTTTGGGATAACTCGTACTAAATGAGGATAACTTGTACCGAATTCTCTTTGTGTTATAATCACTTCAAAATTATCGGAGCCGATGCCTTGTGAAAAAGTAATTTTTCGTGTCAAATATCCCACACGGTCTCGCTCAGTTTCAAAATGGAAATTAGTATTTGCGCTTTCGAATTCTAATTTTGTATTGTTATCCGTATTAATATCAGGGACAACGCCCCAAAGTATTTTTGTCAAACCATCTGCATCAAGAAATTCGAGGAATGGGAAAAGTACTACCAGCGCTATTTCTGAATATTTTTCATTTTGGATCATATCCCATGCAGTCAAGGATGAATCATGTATTTCCATAAACAAGGTTTTACGCCCTAACACATCTCGAAATTGTAAAAAGGTATCATGACTATCAGAGGTGAAAGAAAAATTAAATTTTCCAGAACGTTTCCCCATAACCGTCAACCGCCCTGTACCCCGTAGTTGACCGTAAACAGACGCCAATTTGTCAATGGTCATGCTGGGTTTTGTGGGTGTTAGTATATCTGGCAAATCATTACTTATTTTGCTACAGCTGAAAATAAATATAAATGAAAGAAACCAAAAATTAATCAGGAATTACTCCTGCTTTTTCTTTTAATACATCATTATTCTTATCCAGATCCAAAGCTCTAAGATAAATTATTCTGGCTTCATCCATTTGATCAGTAGCAATCAACACATCACCCAAATGCTCCAATACCACCGCATTTTCACCTTCCAATTCAATTGACCGACGAATGTAGTATAATGCTTTTTGTGCATTATTTAATTTAAAGTATATCCAGCCAATTGTATCAAGATAGGCTGCATTATCTGGTTCCATTTCAATTGCTTTTTTAGACATTTCCAGTGATTTGTTTAATTGAGTATTGCGTTCTACTAGACTGTATGAATAATTATTAAGAGCTTGAACATCATTTGTATCAGAAGCAATCAATCCTTCATATAAAGAATCCGATTCACTCCAATATTGCATTGCATCGCTAGCGATTGCCAAAGTGTGGCGGGCGCCCCTTGAATCAGGATAAATTTTAAGCGATCTCCTTAATAATTTGGTGGCTTTATCATATTCTTTTAATTGCTGGTAACTACTGCCCAACAGATATTGGACAGAAAATTCTTTCGGAAACTTTTCACTTACTGGATCTAAAATATCAATTGCACCACTTGGGTTTTCTCTATTCAATTCTACCAAAGCAACATCAAGATAACCACGTGGATCAGATGGGAAATGATCTATTATCTGATAAGCAATTACGATAGCTGAATCCAGTTTATTTTGCTCAAGGTATATACTGGAAAGAAAGTGCAGAACTGTTGCGTCAGTACCAGTCATTTCCACCAGTTTCTCAAACAATGGTTTCGCTTTTAATGAATTGCCTAATTTATAGTATAAAATACCAAGTTGTGATAAACGTTCAGGAGTTTCTCCTTCAAGATCAATCAGCGATTCTAAGGCAATTACTCCATTATCATAATCTCCGCGCATTACCATTAAATCAATATAAGTGGATAAATAATAAGCGTTGTTTTTGTCGATATTTATCAGTTTTTTATATAAATCACGGGCTTGGTCTAACTGCCGTGAACGTAATGATAAATTTGCAGCTTCTTCTAGTATATCAATCCTGGTCTGATCGATATCATAGGCTTTTATAAAATAAGCGATCGCTTCATTAATTTTATTCTGCGCTAAA
>ENA-UPTF01002648-UPTF01002648.1-marine-metagenome-genome-assembly--contig:-NODE-2648-length-10215-cov-11.136812_pt1 | contig 10215 bp, 13 predicted proteins | sample MGYA00238166_ERZ767019 | MGnify/ENA primary metagenome ERZ767019 (study PRJEB28930, sample SAMN06266391) | marine metagenome | isolation source: Sea water from 250 m depth | place: Atlantic Ocean... | reverse complement strand
GTAAAATGCTTCAACTATTCTTGCCTTACCTAGAATGTTATTTAATAGTGGTCTGTAAATCCACTGCCATGTATAATTGAAGATTAATTCATTATCCATTCCACGCCAAATTTTTCTTCCTAATAATTCAATTCTTCTCCTTTCAATAGTATTCAGAATAAATCCAAATGCATGATCATTTGATAGAATTTTGTCGCAGTGATTGATACGCATTGCTTCATACCATGTAGCTGTTCTGAATTGCCTATATCTACCAAATTCATCTCCATTATAATCCAAAAATGGAATTAAAATAACTCTATTTTCTTTTATCCTAGTTTCATTTGTTTTCTTATTTGAGAGTTCTACTGTAATTTGATCATTTTCTGACCATCGTCTAACTAAAAATGTTGCAATTTCAATTAATGTATCATTACGTAATGAAAGAGAAGACATTATTTTTCATACATTGAGGTAATAATGTCATTTACTTTTTGTAATTCAATATTTCCCCATTGCGCATAAACATTTCCAAATACTATTTGAGCTGCATCTTTTGGTGTGGTTTCATTTTTAACTAATTTTGCATATGCAATAGTTTCACGTAGAGACGGTGAGTAGTATAATTCTTCAACTGCTGCAGCCTGTCTTAATGTATTTGCAAGTTTAATTCCTTGTTTTGTAGATTGTTCATCTGCATCTGGAATGTGTTTTTTTACTATTTCAAACTCTATTTCCTCTGGTGGATAATCAAGTCTTAATCTTACCGGAAATCTACTCAATAATTGTGGTGGAAGTTCTTTTGTTCCAACATGTGTTAAAGGATTGATTGTTGCAATTACAAACCATGATTTGTTTGCCTTAATAGTTTCTCCTCCAGATTCTTTGAGAACTAATTGTCTTCTGTCGTCTAATGCCTCATCTAATCTTAATAGAACATCTGCTTCTGCTGCATTTATCTCATCAAGATAAAGCATATTTCCTTCTTTCATTGATTTTACAAGAATACCTTCATCAAATCCAACTGTTCCCTCAATGAGATTTTTTGTTCCTACAAGATGACTTTCCCTAGTTCTTAAGCTAAAGTTGATTGATTCAAGTTGTATTGATTTTCTTTTTGCATATTCTCTAACTAGACTAGTTTTGCCAGTTCCTTTTGGACCTATAATTAAAACAAAAATTCCCTGCTCCTGTGCTTTGTCCAAAATCTCAAAAGAATTATTCCAGTCTAAATATTGTTGCTCTTCCATCATAGTATAATTGCTTGATTTTTCACTTTATTTAAGATTAGATCTAATTTGCAAATGATGCTATCTTTACATAAGACTCGTCTAGAGTTTTGTGTAACGCTTTATTCCATTCATCAAATCCAGATGGATCTTTTGGATAATTGTAATAATGATCTACTAACCACTGATTTTGACCTGATGTATATTTGAGTCCACTAGCAACTGTCTTGTTCATTGCACCTCTAATTATCATTCCAATTTTCCCAAGACCTGTAAAATCTGGATGTTCTCCTTTACTGATTGCCTCGACATCAAGATTTCCCAAAAAATGTTTCATTCCATAACTAATTTGTTCATTTGTCATTGTTTGAACAAGTCTTCTAAATAATTCTAAACCAGCTGTTTTGTAACCATATTCTTTAATGAAATCTATATTATATTGCCACAAACTTGCTTCTGAAACATCATTTGCTTCAATTGCATGTGCAACATTATTTCCAAGAATTGTTCCTGCAATAAGAGCTGGTCCAATACCACCTGCATCTATAGGCTTTGGCATCCATGCTGAATCTCCAACTAGCATGTATCCTCCTGAAACTAAACAATCATTTTGTCTTCTTACTGAGACTTGATAAACTCCTGTATTGTTATGTATGTCTCCTGCATCTTCAGATAATTTTGCATTTTTAATTGCCTTGTTTCGTTCAAGATATTCTTTCATTAATGATGCAACATTATCTGATTTTCCTAATCTCTTATTTCGTTGTTCTAGAATCGATTTCTCAACTCCTAATCCAATATTGACTTTATTATCTCCTTTAGGAAATACCCATCCATATCCTCCAGGTGCAATATCTTGATCTAAATGAATTATACAATAATCTGGATCAAATTGTGCTAAATCATTCTCTCCTTGCTCAAAATACATAATATGTCTTCCAGTTGATTCGACATCTCTTCTATCAATTTTTCTTTCTACCTTTGTAGAATTTTCTAATTGATTTCTTAACATAGATGTAATTCCTGTTGCATCTACTACTAATTTGGCAGTTTTTTTGTATGGTTGTTTTGTTTTATAATCTACTCCTTGTATCCCTACAACTTGTGTTCCATCATAAATCAATCCTGAAAGATTAATCTCAAAATCAAATTCAACTCCCATCTTTTTTGTTCTGGCATTTTGGATTTCTGGAAGTTTTTGTCTATTTAGCATATATCCTGCACCATCAAATGGAATTGCAGTTTCATAGTCAGGGGAAAATGCCATAACTCCTTTCACATCATGTTCAATTTCTGGTCTAGTCCATGGCACCTTAATTCTTTCAGTCATATAATCAACAGCTTCTTTTGAACATGCATCTCCACATGTCCATCCAGGTGCTGATTTTCTTCCAGGTAAATGTTCTGGATTTCTATCTACTACAAGAATTTTCAAATTTTGTTTTGAATAATAAGAAATTGCTTGTGCCGCAATCGTTCCTGTTAATCCTCCACCTGCGACAATTACATCATAATCTGCTTCCAACAAAATTCATTCCATCTATTCCGTATTTAAAACAATCAGAAAAAAGAAATTAATAAAATTGGGTCGGTTCGTCGCGGCGTCATCAGCGCTTGGCACTCAGACTGGAGCGGCTTCTATTTCCTCATTCCCTTAACTAATAGTCTAGCAATATTTTTAAGTAATTTCTAGATTATTCTGGGATTTTAAGAGCTTGACGATATATTTGCACAAAATTCTTTTTAATGTAAACTGGAACTGTAATTATAATTTTTACTGCATCTTTATCTTCCAAAGATATCTTATTCATAATTAATTGCTGCTTACTAATTCTAATTTTTAGTCCAGCACTAGTAATTTGCTCTTCTAATGTTTCTGAGATTATTTTACGTTCATTTCTATTCATGTTGGAAAAAAGTATTGTTACAAATTTTTGTGCATCATTTTTTTTTATTGCTAAAGATAATACTGTAATCGGATTTTCAAAATGCCCCATGAGTGTTTGAATTTGAAATTTGTCACGATTTAGGCTAAATGTTTCTTCTAATGAATTTATTATTTTTTCTAAATCATCTGTTGCATGTAAAATAATCTGTAACTTAACTTCAATTTGATTTTGCATATATTCGAAGATTATTTAGTTGTAGTTTTAGGAGTTTTTGCTTCCAATAGAATAGTCTGTGCTGAAGCAGTTTTAATTAATTTGACTCTTTCTAAACCCACGTGTCGTAATTTGATAATTTTCTTTGCAGATGCCATAATTTCAGCATTTATCTTTCCATAACATGTTGCTTGAACAAATTCATCAAGGTCCATTTGTGGTACACTCTTTTCAATAATGTCTTTTGCAATCAAACGTAATTGCCGTTGTCTAGATGAATTTAATTGTCTATGTGTTAATGCAATCATTTTAATTCTAAATATATTTTCATCCTTGGTTTTAACATTTATGACAAAGTTGATTTTTGAGGAGCCTCTTCTAATTAAACTACGTAAAAATTCTTTTGAATATTCAAATTTCTTGAACACTGTTTTTGCTTTTTCATCAACTACTTGTTCTATTTGAAAAAAAATCTTGTATTGGTGTTGTGATGGATCACCTTTTAAAATATCATGTAATGTAACCTCTAGTACTCTACCTTTTGCTTTTTCATCATCTGTTATTGGAATATAGCCTAATGAAATATCATTAAATGAATCAGGTGCGATAACTGTTACCCATTTTTTTTCTTTCCATTTGTCTTTAATTTTACGTGCTTTTCGTGCCAATTATTCTCAACCTAAATTTTCTGAATATAAATTGTTCTGACTAAATTTTGTCTTTTCCTAAATATTTCTGTAAAACTTCTGGTACTTTTATGTGACCATCGTTTGTCTGAAAGTTTTCTATTATTGCTACCATTGTTCTTTCTATTGCTACTAATGTTCCATTTAATGTGTGAACATATTGTGTTTCTTCGTTTGTTTTATCACGAAATCTTATCTTTAATCTTCGAGCTTGAAAATCATTGCAATTTGAGACAGAACAAATTTCTCTGTATGCGTTCTGTCCTGGCATCCAAGCCTCAATATCAAATGTTTTTGCAGCAACTTTTCCCATATCTCCACTTGAAAGTAAAACAACTCTGTGTGGTATTCCTAATTTCTGATAAAATTCTTCAGCACACTCAATCATTTTTTCTTGCTCCATATCAGAATCTTCAGGTTTTGAAAAAATAAATTGTTCAAATTTTTCAAACTGATGAACTCTGAAAATTCCTTTTTGATCTTTTCCATGTGCACCTGCTTCCTTTCTAAAACACGGACTAATAGAGCCAAATTTTTCTGGAAGTGATTTTCCTTCCAAGATCTCATCTGCATACATAGATGCAATTGCATGTTCTGATGTCCCAATTAGATAAAGGTCATCATCCTGTATTTTGTAAATTACATCTTCAAAATCTTCTGCTATAACAGCCCCTTCCATAGATTTTCTATTAATCATGTATGGAGGTTGTATCAGCTTGTACCCTTTTTCACTCAAAAATTCAGATGCAAATGCAGTAACTGCATAAGCCAGTTTAACTAAATCACCTTTCAAATAATAAAATCTAGCACCTGCAATTTTAGATGCTCTTTGAATATCGAGAATATCTAGTTTTTCAGCTATCTCCTCATGACCTTTTACATCAAAATCAAATTTTGGTATTTCTCCCCATTTCCTAACTTCTACATTAGCAGATTCGTCAGGTCCTATTGGAACTGATTTGTGAATCATATTTGGTATTGAAAATGCAAGATTTGTGTAACTTAACTCAGTATTTTTTTGAGATTCTTCAAGTTCATCTAGTTCTTTTGAAATTATTTCCATATCACTAAGAAGGTTTGATATGTCCTCGTTAGATTTTTTTGCTTTTCCAATTGCAATTGACATTTGATTTCTCTTTTTCCTTAGCTCATCAGTTTCTTGGATCAAGCCTCTTCTTTTTTTGTCGAGTTCTAACATATTATCAAAATCAAATTTTACTGCTCTATCAGTAATCATTTTTCTGATCTTATCAGGTTCATCTCTAATTATTTTTGGATCAAGCATTACTCCATAACCCCCAGTGAAACATGTACGTGTTCAAGAACTTCATCTACTGTAGATATTAATTTCTTCATATTACCGTTATTCTGAAAATTAAAAACAAGTTTGTTATCAATTTTTTCTACTTTTAATGAGAGGTCTTTTGGAAAATTGATATTATCTGGCTCCAGTGCTTTTTGCACTGCCTTTGCTTTTTCCTCAGAAATATTATTAATTGATATCTGTACTTTGCAGTTTAGTGACATTTTCTTCAATATAGTCTAAGAATTCATCTAATTTGTCTTTAGTTATTTTTGCCCCTGCAGCAGCATTATGGCCTCCGCCAATACCGTTGAATTTGACTGCTCCGCCCCGCATCAATTCGCTCAGGTTTACATGTGATTTACAATCCATTGATTTTCTTGATGAAAATTTGATTGTGCCTTCAGAACCATCGGTTCTTAAAATGACTATTTTTCCCGAGTTTTTGGGGGCTCCGGCAATTAATGATGTTATTGTTCCCGTCATTGTTTCAGGCACAAGTCCTTCAGCATTAACCATCACATAATTCTCTGAATTACTCACTCTCCAGCGCTCATTTGTTAGTACGTTCATGTAGTTCCTAATCATACTCCGATACTCTGCGAGTATTTTCTCTCCTTCTTGCAACATCTTATTTCTATCTCCCATACAAATTGCAATTCCAACACCTGATTTACTGATTCTTCCACATGAATTTAGCATTGTGGAAAATTCTCTCCCATCACGAAGAAAACTTCGTTTATCTTCACTTGGGAATGTATATGTAAATCCAATCAAATCATCCATAATCTGTGTCGTGTTTTTACCTTGAGCAAATTTTGTTATACTCTCAATAATAGCACGTTTTTCATCTTGTTCCAAGTCTGCTGTAACTCGCCATCTTGCACCTTCTTTTAGTTTGATTCCTGCAGAATTCAGAATTGATAAACATGCACTTCTATTCCACGTTAATCCCTCGATAAATGGTTGTGATGTAAATGCAAGTGCATCTGTAAGAGGTCTTGTTTCTCTGCCAACTAGTAGTAAATCTAAATCAATTTTAACTAATCCTAGATTTTTAGCTGTTTTTGCAATTTCTAGATTTTTTCCAGTAAATGATTTTTTTTCACCTTGGTCTTGTCTATCACCCAATGCTGAAATTACTGCAATTCTTGAAAGATCTTGATTTTCTTTTCCTAGTGCCTCAGCTGCAAGATATGCCATTCCACCCGCACATATTTCTACTCCTCCATCAAAACCAAATTTCCAAGCATTGATCATTTTATTATTATCAATTTCACCGTCAGGAATTTCATGATGATCTAATACAATCCAATTTTCTCCAAGTTTTTCATCTAATTCTTTTCCAAATCCTCCTCCAAGATCTGTGATAATATGCAAATCTCTTGTTTCTTTTTGCATTCTATCAATTAGATTATGACTAAATTCATTAGTTGTTCTAACAGTACATTTGGCACCTTTCCTAATCAATGCCTTTGTGATAATTGAACCTGATGTAAGACCGTCACAATCAATGTGTGTGGTTACCAAGATTTTCTTGTTTGATTTAATTGAATCAGAAATGCGATCAGTAAAATTTGAGAGTGATTCTTGGATATTTTTTCCCATTACTCTAGTTGTGCGACCACAGATTTATACTTCCATTTTTTTGGAAGAATACCTTCTTTCTTATAATGTGTTGAGAGTCTGTGAACTTTGGCCTCGATTAGTTCCAGTGAACGAACGTTTCTATTGTCACCTTTATTGTCTTTTAGGTGCTTTTGTAAATTGACTGCTTTAAGAACAATATTGTTGAGATCTTCAGGAATCTCAGATACAAGTTTATTTTCTTTGAGGACCTGGGAAATTGTTTTGTTTATGATTGGTTTTACAAGTGGAATTGCATGTTGATCACGTAATTTTATTCCAATCTGACTAGTTGTCATTCCTTCTTTTGCATATTTAACAATCATTTCCTCTATTTCAGTTGGACTTTGTTTGATCCAATCTGGTTTTTTCAGATCGATTGGTCTTATCGAATGTGATTTTCCATGATTGTGAGTGTGTAATCGTCCCATATTCACGCTTAATTAGGTTCAAAATTAAATGTATCTTGACTAGAATTAGATAAAAGTTAAATAATAACACTAGCCACAGTTTCTCAGATACAAATGTATAAAGTAATACTCTTAGGCGCATTGTTTGCGGTAGTTATATCACTAGGTATCACTCCTGCCTTCGCTCAGTATATGGGCTCCGGGGGCACTGAAGGAAGTGGTGAAGGTGGTGTATCTTATCCAAAAATGTCTCTAGAAGATACACTAGAACTTGCAAAAGCAAAAGTAACATATGCTGCTAATAACCCAGGTGCTGGTTCTGGTACTCCATACATGGACGCTACTGGTGTTCTAGGCGCATCTGCAATTGCAGCTGCAATATTCGGCGGTATAGCAGGAGCATTCTTCTTCAGAGGCAGAAGCGGTAAATACGCTGCTCAAGGCAGAGGATAAAACCTCACTATTCTTCTTTTATTATCTGGTTCCTAGCGGATGCTGATCCATTCCCTTTTAATAACAAGAAAAATGTTTATATCGACCTGATATGCTCGTTTTACTGATGATTCCTATATTCGGAACAATCTTGAGTATATTGTCTAGTCTGACCGGACAACTCGGTCCAAACTATGATCCATTATTCTACGATGTTATGGTATACATATTCGGAACCATAATGTTCACAATCTTCCTACTTGCATTAATTGCATACTGGGTGCGTGTTCATGGTTGGGGATACAAAGACAATCGTGAAAGATGGGTCGATGAGCTTGACAGACACTTTGAGAATGAGGGCATCGGACTAATTCCAGATAATGGAAAATACTGGTAAACCTTCAATCTTCTTTCTTTTCTATTTTATCCGTCTTTAGTGTCAACTTAGTTAACCGATTATTCTTAATGAGTAATTATGTCTAGTATTTTCTCTAAAGATCTGGTGGCATAAAGTCTGTGTCTTTTGTAGAGTCATATTCTTTTGATGTGAATTCTGCTCTATAGTGATACCCATCAACTAATAATTCATTTATGAAGTAAGGTGATTCTTTACCATTTACCAAAATTCTTGATTCATCAACTATCATATCTCTCATTGGAAAATCCCATGACCATAAAAAGTGACCAATTTCAAATGGATATTCATCTGTCCACTCTGCATAAATTGTTCCATCATTTGTTAAAGTGTATAGTGATTTCTGACACCCATCTTCAAATCCAATATTGGCTGGAATCTCAGCTCTATTTTTATCAACATAAAGTTCCAATGTTGCAGAAATTACAAATTGTGTATCCCTATCATTGATACAAACTTTGAGTGGATCATTTTGACCAAGCTGGCCTTGAACTAGGCTACTTGCAACACCAACAGAAATTGCAATTATTGCAGTCATTGCCAGAAATCTTAGTGTTTTCTTACGTTTTGCAGGATCACCCATACCAGGCCATTTCATGGCTAACCTCACCTAGTTTGACATAAAGTCTTTTCTAAGCATCTGAAAAATCATCAATAATTTCCAAAGTATCGAATTGGTCTTGATGATCTGCAACATAAAACGTAATTGCATCAGAGTCAATTTCCACCCATTCAGATTCTCCACAAAATGGCAGAAAGTCTTCCACTACAACATTTGGCCCTGTCATTCTTACTAGAACTTTGTTTTTTTCCACTGGAAGTTTGAATGGTAATTTGAGGACTTTACCTCTTCTTTCATTTTGTAAATTAATTGTAAATTCTTCCCCATGAAATTCAACTTTGCCTTTGAAGTAACTTTCATGTATGTCCATGTATTTGATTTTGAAATCAAATCCCATATACTGGATTAAAGATTAGAGCATAAAAGGAATTGTTTTCTAGGATTTTACGCCTGAAGTTATGATAAAAATTAAGTGGTACTTAATATTATTATTTTTAATTAAATGCATATTTTATGGAGTATAGTTACACTACCCTAGTGAATAAAAGGAAAAATAGGTTTTGGGTTTAGATTACTTGCCAAGGTCTTGTTGCGAATGTTATCACATAGCCAACTGCAATAATTATTGATTGATATGCAATGTTGGTATATGGGATTGGTTTGAGAATTGGTTCTCCTTCTACAACAACTGTTTGTCCAGGTCCAAGTCCAGGTCCTACCTTCTCTATATTGAGTTGAGTATGAACGTGGTAAACTCCAGGTTCTAGAGCACGTGCTGATAACTCGTATTCAGTTACGCCGTTACCAGGAATGTTGAATACATTACCTGGTGGATCTCTAGCTAACATTTCCCATCTGTTACCTGCGTTAGTTGATTCTGAAAAGATTGATGACCATGCTCGTAGTGGTTTATCAACCAAACTGACAAATGCGCCAGTGATAGTAATTACTTCGCCGGTTTGTAGGGATTGTCTATTGAACGTTTCATCTTCTATTCTGACGAAACGACTTTGCAATTGTGCTTGTACACCGTGGCCTTCTGCAGTTTGAATCATTGTTGCTATATTCGGACCAAAACTGCCTAGTACCAAAACGGCTCCAATTACAAATGCCATAGTTATTTTATCTACCATTCTAAGTCCCTTAACTATAGTACAGGCGAAAAAAGAATGATATAAGTTTTAAGTTATAACTCGATCTACTTCTATTCATTAAGGATGATTATCATCAATGATAATCATTGAACCTTCGTAAAATTGTAGTATAATTTTTCTCGTTTTTTAACAAGTAAAATAGATTTTTCAGCCAATATACCATAAAATAATAGAATTATCACATGAAAAATCGAGATTTTGGAACTCGTGGCTTATATCCCTAAGAATACAATATACTACATGGCACAGATGCCCGCATTACTCCCAAAGGAAGTCGAAATCCAGAGACTAAAGAAAATCTGGTTAGTAGTCATTGC
>ENA-UPTF01002647-UPTF01002647.1-marine-metagenome-genome-assembly--contig:-NODE-2647-length-10218-cov-3.407455_pt1 | contig 10218 bp, 4 predicted proteins | sample MGYA00238166_ERZ767019 | MGnify/ENA primary metagenome ERZ767019 (study PRJEB28930, sample SAMN06266391) | marine metagenome | isolation source: Sea water from 250 m depth | place: Atlantic Ocean | study... | reverse complement strand
CAAACTTTTTACCAATAAAATAGCACTTAAAGACATAGAATATATTTAATTGTGGACCACACTGAAGCTATCATCACTCTCATCACCATGACACCCATCGCAATATGATCCTCCACCATAACAAAGTGACTCGATAAATATTTTATAATCATCTGCTGCTTCGATTGTGCTTGGAATCTGCCATTGATAGAACCCTGTATCAGTGGTCCCATAACTGATACTAACCAATGAATCATTGCCCTTGACCAATACTAAATCCATGCCCCAAGAACAATCACCAAGGTTTGATTCCCATAATATGTTGACCTGACTACCAATGATCAATACTTCTCCACCGTTCGGATAGAGTAGTTGCAGATATGGTTCAATAATGTTGTCGGTTAGCACAAACACACTATCACTGAAATCACCAAAGCATCCACCACAATAAACATCCTTATCGCACAAACTTTCTATCCATATTCTGTAGCTACCACCTGAAGCTAATTCAGTATTTACATACCATTGGAAGATACCTGTATTTGGTGTATTAACATGAACTAACTCCTCTTCCTTAATCCCTTTATAAAGAACTATTCTCATGCCCCACTCACACGTATCAAGATTACTGACCCATTGTATTGGTACGATACTTCCTGGGTCAAATATTTCGCCTCCATTGGGGTATTCAACATCTAAATACAGGGGATCTGGAGCAGGAATATCATCCGAACCAGATTCTTTTTTTTCTGAATTCAGAGAGTGATCACATCCAGATATTAATAAACATAAGAAAAGGAATTTAATCGAATACCAGGTAAAAAATACTAATGGTGAATAGAACTTCTTGTCTTTGGTGAGGTCCATACTACAAAAGATATAACCGGTACAATTTTAAGGAAAAATTTTTCCTTCATGATAGGAAAATTAATTGTTACCCGTTCCCTGTCTTATCTCAAGGTCCACGATCGGAGCCTGATTTGGTTCATCCTCTATTTTTACTATCTTAGTGATAGTTGTAGATGCTCCATAATTATCCAAAACAGTAAGTTCAAAGGTATATTCGCCAGGGGTGCCTTCAAAGGAGACGATACCTGAACTGGAATTAGGTCTAAGCCTGATCTGATTCCCACTGACCTGCTTCCAGTTATAGCGTATTCTATCACCTTGGTCCGGATCAAATGAACCCGTAGCATCCAGTATCATAGCGTATGTATTCGTTTCTGGCCTGCTATCATGTTGAACCTGTACTTTGAATTTCGTTTTCTCAATATCTTCCAAATTTTTCAGCTGCTCTATCTGATCCTTTTTCTCTCTTTCTTGAATCACCTTTTGCTGGAGAAAATCCTGATGCAATCTTTCACGCAGTCTCATCTCATACTCTCGCCAGCCGAAAAGACCACCCCCAACCAAGACAATTAAAAAAATTGCAAACCCTCTATTCATTTTATTTTGTCAAGCCCTTCTAATAAGAATATTATTATTGATTAACAAAACGGAAAATAGCAATTGTCCATACTTATTCTCCACCTTTATTCCATGACCATACAATCATTCATATTACTGAATATGAAGCAATAATCTATTTAGATCTGATCCAATGAATGATGGAGATTGACTTATCTTCCCCGGAAGACCCTTACTCGTTTCGGGTATCTTGCGATAAATATATTCTGCCAATTCTCCCAATTCAATCTTACTGTCATCACCCTTGGCCTCACCGCCCAAGCCTTTCAACAAGTAATAGGTGAATATGCTATGTCTTTTTTCTTCATAGATATTTGAGGTCTCATCATTCATGGAAGCTGACAATATACAAATTTTATCAGAAAGGTCAGGGAACTGCCATTCTTCACCAGCTTTATCAGGATTAATATATCGAATATCTAAAAATATGGTCATGGTACTTATATTTTGCAGGACTGATAATAATGACAGGTCAGATAAAATCTTCTCCAAGGATTTAAAAGATGATATCTGGCCATTATGTCCATCCTTCGGAATAAGGTAAGGCTGCCCTGAATGCCAAAACCCTAGACCAGCATAATAAATATGTATATCCACCTGGTCAATACCAGAATACTTACTAGCGGTAAAGATCCGATTTCGCAGATCACCCTGGTGCGGATCGAATATTTTATCAAAATCTTCCCGAGTTGGGCCAGATTCCATTTGCCAAGGTTTTGACGGCAATACCTGGTAATCATCTAATCCAAATGAATTTTGAAGATATAACCGGAAAATTCTCGCATCACGCTCTGCGTATTTAGCAAGAGGGAATATAATATCGTCATAGTTCTCCAAAGCAAGTACAACAGCCATTGCATTAGGATTCTTTCTACCAATTGGTATATTTCGTTCCACATCTATCTCACTCAATCTATCAGGGTAAGGTGTAATTATTTTTGTTCCTACATCATGAACCATCATTTCTTTCTTACTTCTATAATGCTTCATCAATTCAAGATCAACACTAAATGATGATTCTTGATCTAAATAGTCAGTGACATTTAATAGAATTGCGAAATGATCTCTGCCACTTTTTATGTTCATATCAACATCAGCGTATTCGCCAGGTTGTAATCCAGAAAGCTTGAAGATCCCATTAGAATTCGGCATGGAAAAAGTATGATTATCAATCACATCAATATTAACAAACTCTGTAGGTCCTTCTCCTATATTTTGAAAACGTATCGTTAATTCAACCAATTCATTTTTGGGGATATAATGGGTGCCAAAATCATTTGAGATCGCATAATCAGCCAAGATCATCTTAGATGGGTCCACTGACTTTGTTTTAAATGAGAATGGGTAAGGTTCTGCAAGATCAAAACCTTCAGATTCGGTCGCTGTTAATGAAAACTCCCATTCACCAGTTGGCACCTTTAGTTTTGAGAATATATCAAATTCAATATATTTTGCCTCATCCACACCTAAAGTTTTAATTATTCTCAAAGTATCAAACTCGATCTCACTGAGATCATTTATTTCTGGACTAATATGTAAATTGATATTCTTCGATGGACTTTTTCCTTCGTTAACGATCGCAAACCTAAACTTTCCACCTTCACGAGAGTCCAATGCCCTGTTCCCAGATGGTTCAACTAATTCAAATTTCAATATTTTTAAGCGTGGCGGCTTATTTGTTTCCCCACATCCGACCCTAGAAAAACCACTTTCATCACCTTCCGCATCAACAGCTGACACCACATAACAGACTGACTCTGCATAACCAAGTCCTTTATGATAAAAACTGGTTGATTTGACTTTATCCAAAAACAGTAGAGAATCCGTATCGTCCTGCTTATAAACTCGGTAATCAAAAGCCCCTTTAACCCGATCCCAGACCAGTTCTACTGCTTTGGTATCACTGTTGATTTGTAAATCGGTAGGTGCTTTTAAAAATACTTTTGCACAATGTTTGCCTGATAGTTCACTCTCTACTTCATATTTGTCAATACTGCTTATCTGATAACAGTGACTTTCTCCGGGTATGGAATAATCCAGAAATGACGTATTAGTGATTGATCTAAGAAAAGCACCATCCCGATATAGCTTATAGTATTTTGCAAGAGCGACCACATTCCAGATCAATTTTATCGATTTTTCATCTTTCAAAGAGGAAAGAACGGGCGGTGCAACAAACTCTCGTGTTGTTTCATTGACAGGTTCTGATAATGGACCATCAATGTTCAATCCATCCTTGGAAGAGATAGAATAGATATAGTTCTTAGAATATTCCAGATTATCATCTTTGAAGAATGATTCAATACTACTCCCAATAATTTCATTTTCTCGGTAAATATTGTATGATTTCGCACCATTTACTGCATCCCATTTCAATAAAATATTGTTTTTTTCTACCGTTGTATGAATATCATTAGGTGCAGCGGTCAATGCGCTATTACAGACCGGTTCACTTGGTGGTCCATAAAAACCGTGATCTCCTGATGCAATGACCTTATAACAGTGTTTCATACCTAGCACCACCATAGTATCCTCAAAACTATTTTCATTTGACTGGAATATCATTTCATCATCCCTGTATAATTGATATGTCTTGGCCTGGGACCTTTTGCCCCATTCAACAATGATCATTCCAATATCGACTGTAGTCTTCACGGGTTTCATCCTTAATGCAGGATCAGTTTCAAGTGGTTTTGAATTTGAGAATGTATATACGATAGGTGGTACTGGTGTAGGTGCCACAGTCAATCGCAATACAATATCACGATTTCGTTTTTTTCGAGGGTTTATTTTGACTATAATTTGTCCATCTTCCGGATGCTCCACTGTCAAATAGTAAAAATCCGGTTTTACGTTCTTCATCTTGAACCGGCCCTTTCGGTTTGTGGTTTCTACAATTAGCGGGACATTTTCAAGGTTCGAAAGAGTTATAGTAGCCTTACGGGTCGGCTCATTCTCCATGTTAAAGACCACTCCAGATATCAATACTGTTTTTGCTAATACAATATGAATATTGAAAGCAAAAAAAAGGAACTTTCTCACCATTGCAAAAAAGGTGAAGTTATTTGAACGCCAACTTTGCCTACCTATTCTAAGGAAGGCGGAAAAGGATTCGGTCAGGTTTGTGAGTGAATAATTGTGGTGTTTGCGGCAGGTCAGCGTATAAACTTTTTGTAGTGTCGTGAACATTTTTCTTTATGTAATTATGTAATTCCGATACTGTAACAGCCTTATCACCATTGTCTGCTTCGCCTCTGAAACCCTTCAGGAGGAAATACGTGAATAATCCATTATCCAGATCAGGATGATCATAGGATATCTCGGTCGTATTCGCTGCAAAAAATGCTGTGATACCTTTCGGCGGAATCAATTCTTCTGCAATAATTTCATTAGGCGGAACGACTGGTTCTTCTTTTTTCTTTTTCTTTTTCTTTTTCTTTTTTGATTTTTCTTCAACCACAACTGGCGTAGGAGGTACTATATATTGTTTAAAAGCCGAATTATTGAAATCGACATCCATGAACAAAAAAATATCCCTGATATGATCAATTTTCTGGAGCTCAGAAAGCATGGAGTAAAGATCTTTGATCTTAAAGAATGAGTGCATCTTATTCTTATCAGCATCAAAAGGGATCAGGCATTTCTCACCAGCAATGGTAGTCCCTTCTCCTGAATAATATAACATCAAATCAACAGAATCAACATTGGAGTATCCAACACCTGATTCGATTTTTTCGCGAACAAAACCCAGGTGCGGATTGAATATTTCTCGGAAATTTTGGCTTGTGATACCATCTTCAAAGAACCAAAACTGGGAAGGGATCATTTGATGGTTGCCCATACCAAAGAATTCATTAAAATATTGCCTTACCATCTTGACATTTTCTTCTGACGATGATCGGCCAGGGATACTTTCTGTCCAGAAGTTCCGGTTGCCCAAAACAATACCAACCATCTCTTTGGACGTTTTGCCATTTGGAATATTAATAACAAGTTCATTATCAACCTCGGCCTGCCCAGGCTGAACAAAATCAGGCAATGGGACATCAAAAGCTAATAACTCATCCTTACCTTTATAATATTTTAATAATTCTAGGTGAATGGGAATCGTTTTACGCACACCAAAATAATCGTACGTGTCAAAGTAAACTGTAAACCGATCGTCCTTGCTCAAGATCTCAAAACTATAGTCAAACCATTTTCCACCCGGTAGTAAACCGAATGTATGAACCTCGTCAGGGTCACTCTTATACATCTCCCCGCGACGAAATTCAAGGACCGCTGTATCCGTTTTCCCAATAGATAGATTTTGAAATCGAACCGTCAGGGTTGCCGTTTCATTTTTAGGAATGTAATGGTGACCAAATTCATTATCGATTGCAAAATCACTTATCACAAGATCGGGTGGCACCACAGCTAATGTCTGAAAACTAATTGGTTCTGGTTTAAGGTCAGTTCCCGCATACTCATCAACACGAATATTGAAATTTCTTTCACCGGTTTCGATCTTCAATTTTGCAAATAATGGAAAGGTTATGGTTGTAGAGTCACCTACACCTAATATTGGAATCGTTGCTATTGTATCAACTACCAGTGAAGGAGTGATAGCATGGTCAATTGATTCAAGCCACGGTTTTAATACACGTGCGGGACTTCGTCCATCATTGACAATTTTTGCTATTATGTAACCTTTTTCATTACCATCAAGGATCTGATTATCAGATTGTTCAACAAAATATTTTTCCACTAAGGTCAAGTGAGGAGGAGGCAATACCCAACCACAGGTCACAGGAGACAAAGGACCTTCATCACCATCAGCGTCTACAGAAGACAGTTTGTAACAATATTCAGTGTCAAACTCCAATCCCTTGTGTATATAATATATACTTGTGGTCTTGGTCATAAACTTGGTCTCACCGTTCTCCTTATTATGCTCATAGATCCTATATCCTACAGACCCCAGCATTTTTTTCCATCTAAACACGACTCTTTTCACATCCCCGGTCAATGTAAGATCCCTTGGATAATTGACTAGAACCTTGAAACACTCTTCGTTGGAGAATGGCCCTTCTGTACCGTAGCTGTCCTTAGCAGAGATCTTATAACAATAGAATTTTCCTGGATCAACAATATCCACGTAAAATGTATCAGTCAGATCACTAAGCAATACCCCATCCCTGTACACCCTGTAAATATGATCTATTCTAAGTGGAAGCTGATTCCAGGTAATGGTGATTTTTTCCAAATCCGCAGCGCCGGACATCGTAGGTGCAGTTACCTCCTCATGGGTTCTTAAGGATAAGGAAACCATTGGTCCATCATCTCCATCTTGATCGAAAGAGGCCAGATCATATTTATATTCCGTATCATAATCCAGAGCCTCATCAAAATAAGAAAATTCTTTAGTGGTTAAAATTAGAGAATCATTGCGATATAAATGGTAGCCGCTGACCCCTTCAACAGAATTCCATGAGAAATTGATTGTATTCCTCATTATCTCAAATGCAAAATTGGTTGGTGCTGCAAATTGTCCCTTAGCACAGTGCGTGGACGACTGTTCACCTTCAGTTTCATATTCATCTGCGGCCGAAACTGAATAACAGTACTCTTTTCCAGGTGCAACATTATCAGCGAATGATGGTTTATCAAAATCACCAAGATAGTTTCCATTACGGAAAACTTTATAGTATTTCGCAACAGGTGCAAGATCGGTCCATGTCAGCTGTACAGCATTCACACCTCCTTGTGCAACTAGGTCTGGGATCAATACTTCTGGATGCGTGTTAACGATCGTCTCTTCCGACATTGCTCCTTCGTCCCCATCACCATCAAGAGAATTAATAGCATATTTATATTCCGTACCCCACTCCAATGAATCCACATAAACAAGCTCGGGCTGGATCGAAAGTCTCTCACCATCTCGGTATAACGCGTACTTTTCTACTTCCGGAATAGCTATCCAATCTAAGGTTACGATCCGTCCACTTCCCTCTGTTTTCAATGCAGCCATTTTTATATTGGGCTTTAGTATCGGATACTGATAGGATGATTTTTCCTTCTGCCTGTTTGATTCTGGACCTTCGAGATCATAAAGGTCCCAAGCACGAACATAATACTCATACTTCTTACCAGGTGCCACATTATCTACATATCTTGTTTTTCGTATCTTTTCAGCAATAGCCTTATCATTCTTATATACAGTATAAGACTCAGCATGGGGCAAAGATTTCCAAACAATTAAAACTTTTTGGACCCCTCTCTTGGCCCTCATTTCAGGACGTAAGCCATTAGTAGAGAGATTTATTTTAACACTTACATCTTTATTCTTGACCGATACTGCTTTACCACCATTCCCTGCATATTCCCCGTTGTTACCATGACCATCTCCAAACGCTTTAATGGTGTATTGACCAGTAATGATCCGGTTCTCAAAAGTGAATTTTCCGTTTGAACCCGCGGTGAATTCTTCCCATAGAACATTATCCTTGGTATAAAGAAAAACTTTTGCTTCCTCTATCTTTGGTTTCCCTTTTTCATTGATTAACTGACCATTTATCTTAAAAATATCTGGAGTATTCTTTTTCGCAGGTTCAGAAAGTGGCCCCTCTAGACCATCGTCAGATAATGATGAGATCTCATATGTATACTGTTTTGCAAAATCCAAGTCACCATCTTTGTAATTATTTTTCCTAGAGTTAGTCAATTCTTTACCATTTCGATAAATATTATAGGAGGTCGCCCCATCTACCTTCGTCCATTCAAGTGTAATCGAATTCATCTCATCGGAGTAAGGTTCACCAAGGGTCAGTGTGATCTTTTCGGGTGGAGGATATTGTGCCTTATCGCAAGCAGGAACAGACTGAGGACCCTCCGTACCATACTTGTCAACCGCAGTGACCGTAAAACAGTTTTCAGATCCAGGTTCCGTCTTAGCAGTATATTTATTTGACTTGGATGAATCAATCAATGTACCATTCTGATAGATCCTATATTTTACAGCAAGCTCATGTTTGCTCCAGTCAAGATCGACGATACTTTCTCCTGCTTCAGCTTTGATCTTTTTAATCTTTTTTACTTCTTTATGCGTTTTCCCTGGAATAGGGTTTGATTTGGAACCTTCTTCTTGATGATGGTCTATAGTGACAAGCACATATGTGTAGTCTTCATCATATTTTAATTTGAAATCACTATATGACGTTTCAGTTGTGGTATTTACCAGATCATCATCACGATAAATATTGTAGGCTGATGCATTTTCCACAGACCCCCATGTAAGATTTATGGTATTTTTACTGCCCTTTGCTTTTATGTTCTTGGGAGGTGGGAACAATGCCTTACCATATTCAGTCAATGAACGAGTGCTTTTTTCACCACTCTTATCAATTGCTGTCACATTATAAGCAAAAGATTTTCCGGCAACGACCTTATCTTTGTAGGTTGGTTTCTTTACAGTGGCAAGTTCCTGGTTATCTTTGAAAACAACATACTCAACACCACCGGTTACTGGTTTCCAGCTCAGAACAACACTCTCAATTTCAGACTTAACAGTTAATTGAGGCTGTTTTTCATCTTGGTTCGTTGAAATTTCCAGATTTTTTGCACTGGCAGATCTAAGATCAATTTCTTGGGTTGATGTGAATCCACCTTCTCCATAAATATTTAGAGTATACTTGTCTGGTCTTATTTTTTTAAACTTGAACTTTCCATTACTTTTACTTGTTACAGTAGAAACTAATTGGTGTTTCATTGAATAGAGGGTTAGACGAGCATTACCCAGCTTCTTTCCACTTTCATTCAATACCTTACCAGATATTTCAAATGTCTGGGCAATGACCTGACCCAATAATAAGATAGTGACAATGGTAAACCGTAAAGAGTACACCATTGAGCATACAAGTCTCCTGATAACCATAGTTATTCTTGAACCTATTTCTTTATTGTCCTATAATGATCCCAAAACTGGAATATATGTCCCTCGTTTTGGACTCCGCAATCAACTAATACAACTTTATATTAGCTGCTTGGCAAGTTAAAACACAGTACATTTAATTACAAGGTTTATGGAAAACTGGAGTAATAGTATCATATCATCTTTTATATCAATGCTTTATCCAGATTTTACTGCCACGTATTTTTGCGAAAAATAAACAGATTCTGCCCATTCATCAGATGAATAAATTGCATCGGTTCCCCCAGGTAGGTCCAATTGGTTTCTCATCATTGTTACGTACCCCATGGGTAGATTTTCTACTCCTTCAGGGATAGCATTAATACTTATTAGCTCCCATTCAGCATCAGTTGTGTTTTCTTTATTCTCTAAGAGTATATCTTTTCTGTATAATATCAACTCTACCGCACCTGCCTTTAAAGGAGCACCATTCAAAGCACGAACTTGAATGTAGGATTCTTCAAAATCTTGCCTTTTCACAATGTTTGCTTCTAATCTTATTTCATTCGTTACCTTAACATATGGACAGAAAAATTGGTCATTTAGTTTAGGGTCCACCTCAACAATTCTTATTCCATTTCGGTATCCATCCTTATAGAACCCGGATAGCATCCTTTCCTCTGCGTGTTTAGAAATCTGTTCAAAGGTCAATGAGTTAGAATAAGACTTTCCTGAATCCTTAGTCTGACGGAGGACGAAATCATTTACAGCAACTTTCATGTTAATAATATAACTACAATTGTTGCTACATTGTGTGATGATGTTCAGTAAAATAATAGAAATGACCAATGTCCCGATATGGCATCCCTTCAGCAATGACTGGT
>ENA-UPTF01002646-UPTF01002646.1-marine-metagenome-genome-assembly--contig:-NODE-2646-length-10220-cov-2.862467_pt1 | contig 10220 bp, 8 predicted proteins | sample MGYA00238166_ERZ767019 | MGnify/ENA primary metagenome ERZ767019 (study PRJEB28930, sample SAMN06266391) | marine metagenome | isolation source: Sea water from 250 m depth | place: Atlantic Ocean | study... | reverse complement strand
TTAAGTTTCTAGAAGGCTCAAAAAAATCCATCTACATGACCGTAGTTTATTCAACTAATAGCCTCTGAATTTTAGTCTATTAGCTAGTTCGGACTCCTGAATTTCTTTTTTGGGCGCTCCAAGCGCTTTCCAGTAATTGTTACTGCGTTTTACAAGCAAGTCGAGTCCACGTGGTTCCAGAGAGGCTGCATGGTCGGGACCTTTAAGGGTTCTGTCCATAGTGAAATGTCGTTCAATGACAGATGCGCCTAGTAGTACGGCTCCAGGACCTACTCCGACACCACGTTCGTGGCCCGAGTATCCAACTTGGCATTGGTACCGTTGTTGAATGGCTGGGATGGCTGAAAGGTTAAGATCCGACAGTTCTGCAGGATAAGAAGAGGTACATTGTAATAAATATATCCTTGAATTATTCTTAAACTTTTTAATTATATAATCTTCATAGTCAATAGAAGTAAGGCCTGTAGAAACTACAATATCTCCTTTATATCTCTTTGCTACATAGTCATGATAATCACTAAAATCTGAAATCGTGGAAGGTATTTTGATAAGCTTTGGATCGAACTCAAGAATAAAGTCTAGAGACTCTTTGTCTAGAACTGAAGCGAACCAATCAATACCAATTTTTTTGCATTCTTTATCGAGAACTAGGAAATCTTCTTTTGAAAGCTCTAGTCCATGCCTATATTCTCTAAAGGTAGTTCCAAATTCTGAAAAGTAATAACTATCTAACTCTTTTTGACTATAAAAGGTTTCTACATTTCTTTTTTGAACTTTGACTAGATCTGCCCCACTTTCTTTTGCTCTTCTTACAATTTGAATCAATAAATCTCTATTGCCAAGATGATTTGTAGTAATTTCAGCAACTATTTTTACTTTAAAATTACTTTTAGAGTTTAAAGGTTCTACTACTTTATTTTTCGATCCTGAGAGAAATTCTTTAGTACTTATAGAACTATAAGCTTTATCTCCAACATGATTAAGCTCCAAGTATTTCTTCGATGAAAGATGTTTAATTATATTAATAAGTGATTCTTCCAAAAATACTATCATTTACTTTTAAACTAAACTAACAATATATATACATATATATTCTTTTTTAATTGTATAATAAATAACAAAATATAATATTATAAATTGAGGGAGATGGGGGCGCGATGTCGACGAAAGGTCGAGCGTCGGATTTGAATCGAGGGAGCTCTTCATGAAAGTGACAGACGTTAAAACGATCGTGGTGGAGGCGGAAAAACCCTACATCGGTGGTAAATATTTCTTATTCCTTGAACTCTTAACCGACGAAGGCATCGTAGGAATCGGCGAGCGCATCGCGGGGAGCTCATACTCCAATCGGCTTAGCGACCTCAAATCGCAAGTCAATCTCATCGAAGAATTTGTCGGGCAATTTGTCGTGGGTCAGAACCCACTCAACATCGAGCTAATCTGGGACAAGATGTACGGGACGCATCACGATCTGCGGCATCCGAGTTTATACGGAACGCCGGTGATCAGTGCGATCGACATGGCGTTGTGGGACATCGCGGGCAAGGTCGCCAATCAACCGATCTACAACTTGTTGGGTGGCCAATATCACGAAAAGTTACGCGCCTATGCTTACATGCCGAGCGTCGACCTAGACAAGCACCCGGAGAAAGCGGGTGAAGTTGCGGTGCAACTGTTGGAAGAAGGCAACTCGGCGTGCAAGATTGATCCGTTTATGCCGTTGCATCCGATACGCGACATCCCGCTCTCGCAGATCGAGCACGCGGGCAAGATCTTCGAGAGCATTCGTAACGCGGTAGGTAATCGACTCGAGGTGGGGATTGGCACGCACGGCCAGATGCCTACCTACAGTGCCATTCGTGTTGCCAACTACTTGGAGCCGTATCACCCATTTTGGTTCGAAGAACCGGTGATGCCGGAGAACGTTGATGAGATGGCGCGAGTCGCCGCACACACCAGCATTCCCATCGCGACCGGTGAGCGCTTGGTCACGAAATACGAATTCGCCGAGGTACTCAAAAAACAAGCAGCGCAAATCTTACAACTCGACGTCGGCCAATGTGGTGGGATCACGGAAGCAAAGAAGATCGCCAGCATGGCGGAAGCCCATTACGCCATGATTGCGCCGCACATGTACTGTGGTCCCGTGGCTGCCGCCGCCGCCATCCAGATCGATACCTGTTCGCCCAATTTTCTTATCCAGGAAGCCAATCAAGGACCGCTCCACAAGAAAATATTTAAAGAACCCCTCGTCTTCGAAAACGGATTCATTGTCCCGCCAACCGGTCCTGGTCTCGGGGTGGAGTTCGACGAGGACGTATTGAACGCCCACCTCGTCTCGTGATCGCGTAACCACATGCTAGATGCTATGAAGCTCAAGGTGCTATGTACGGCGTGCTTGCTTGCGGGACCGGTGTTCGCTGAAACGTTCGAACAGCGGGTTGTCGAGGTGCTAAAGGCCACGCCGCTTGTCGATGGTCACAACGACATTCCGTGGGCGTTTCGTCGACGTGCCAACAACCGCCTGGACCGTCTCGATCTCTCGAATGACTTGAGCCGCGTTGAGCGTCCGACACACACCGATATTCCGCGTTTAATCAAAGGCCAGGTGGGCGGTCAGTTCTGGTCCGTGTATGTGCCAATTAGCGAATACGGTGGCGGGTCGGAGCATACGCAGTTAGTCATCGAACAGATCGACTTCGTACACCGGTTGGTTGGCCGTTACCCGAAGACATTTGAGCTCGCTTATACGGCTTCGGATATTCGGCGCATTCATGCCAGCGGGAAAATTGCTTCGTTGATTGGGATGGAAGGTGGCCACGCGATCAATGACTCGTTGGCCGTATTGCGTCGCATGTATCAGTTAGGCGCACGCTACATGACATTGACGCACACGAAGGGACTACGTTGGGCCGATTCGGCGACGGACATAGCGCGGCATAACGGTCTCACGTTGTTTGGGGAAGCCGTGGTGCGTGAAATGAATCGGCTGGGCATGTTGGTGGATCTATCCCATACGTCGGCCGATACCATGCGTGATGCAATGAGGGTGAGCGAAGCACCGATTATTTTTTCTCACTCGTCTGCCTTTACCCTAGTGCCCCATCCACGCAATGTACCCGATGACGTCCTGGAGCTTGTCAGCGAAAACCAAGGCATCGTGATGGTGACCTTTTATCCATCCTATGTTTCTGAGCGAGTGAGACGTTATGGCCTCGATGCGATGGCTGAACGTCAGCGCTTGCAGACTGAATTTTCGGAGGAAGAGGCGAGCAGACGGTTAAACGAATGGCAACAAGCCAACCCCGCGCCAAGACCGACGTTGGCTCAGGTAGCCGACCACATTGATCACATTCACGATGTTGTGGGGATCGATCACATCGGCATCGGTGCCGATTATGACGGTATGCCGCCAGGACCCATCGGTCTCGAAGATGTATCGACGTATCCAGCACTTTTTGTCGAGTTGCTAAAGCGCGGCTACAGCGATGACGATATTGCAAAGATAGCTGGCGGAAATATCTTGCGAGTGATGCAAGACGTCGAGTTAGTGGCCAAGCGTATCGCCAAGCGCCGATTACCCTCGATGATTACGATCCAGGAGGTCGATTAATGCTTCCGCGTTTGGTAGCTTTTGCGACGGATTTTCTGGAGTCACTCACCGTCACGTGACCTTCAATTTATGGGGGCACTCTAGTTATTTTGAGAAATCAGAAGCATTTAGCGCGGTCCTCGCCGAATTCCTGCGCAAAATAAGTTGAGTTATGCCGCGAAATACCCAACCAAACCCATACGCACACTTAAACCTATCCGACTGGTGGTATCCGCAAGACCTCAGCCAAGAGGGTAACGATCAATACGTAACGCTGAACGAAAGCCAGGTGGCGCAATTTCGCCACGACGGTTTCTTGGTTGTCGAGGGCTTATGGTCACCGGAATTAATTCAAAAGGCCTCTGACGAGGCGCGAAGGTTGCACCCTTCAAAAGAAGTGGCCAAGAAAACACACAGCCTTAGCGCCATGCCATGGACTCAGAACGGTGAGAAGGCTCCGGAGGAGTCGCTAAACCACATGAGTGTGTACCCACGCGCACTGGCTGCAGCCGCTCAACTAATGGAGACCGAGACAATTAATATCCGTCTCAGTCAATCGCATGTCATAGCAAAGCATGGTCTCAGCTCACATGCAGGAGGCGTTTTGCAGATCGAGGGCGATCAAGATATTCATGTCGACTACGGCAACAATACGCTGCTTGTTCCCCCCCGAACGACCGCGCCCGAAGCGGTGGTCTGCCTCTGCTATTACAGCAATGTGGAAGAATCTGGCGGTTCGACGCATTTTGCCAAAGCGTCGGCAGGAGAACTCACAACCTACGAACCCGAGACCTTCAACCCTCCCAATTTTGTGATTGGAACAAACAATGGTTCAGCAGCGATATCCTCGGGACCGAGGTCCATTGCTAAGGTGAACCAACGCTACACCGACGAGAAACCGGTCTACTACAAACCAGGCACATGTATTTTGTATCGCCTTGATGCGTGGCACCGTGGTACGCCAGCCGCCCTAAACACAACGCGTTATACACACCATCACGTTTGGCGGCATCGGGAGGCCGAGTGGATCAACTGGCAAAGCCTCGCGCCTCGTCTAGCCGAAATGCCTGGTCGTTATTTAGAGTCTTTATCCGTAGTGCAAAGAACAGTCCTTGGGTTTGCAGCTCCCGGGGATCGGTACTGGACCGCTGAAACTATCGACTCGGTGGGGCAACGCTATCCTGGAATGAACATGGGCCCATACCGCGAGGCCATGAACACTTCTGCTAGCTAAATGTCCCCTTAGTTATTAGGCGGGCGGTATAACGCTCGCTGCAACGGAATTTCGTTACCTCGATACACAGGCTGGGTTGATGGCTTTAGCGCTCATGTGCTTGTATGGCTAAGTCGTGAATAAGTTGTCGATCACTCTTGCTATATCGCTATTGGGGGCTTGTTCCCCCGACCGGACCGACACGCTTCCGGTAGATACAGATACGGATTGGGCTGTTTATCTCGGTGATGCAGGCCGACGACATTATTCAGACCTCACGCAGATAAACCGAGGCAACGTTGACCAGCTGGAGCTCGCGTGGAAGTACACGTCGAGTGAAAGGGGTGGCTCGATGTACGCCAGTCCACTGGTGATCGATGGCGTTCTATACGGCTTGTCGCCTCAGCTTGTTGCGTTTGCATTGAATGCGGCTACCGGAGATATGCTGTGGCGCACGGATCCTGAAATCCAGGGCGCTCAGCGTGGCTTGATGTGGTGGGAGAAAGACGACGACCGACGTATTTTTTATACGGCTGGTCGTATGCTGATCGCACTTGATGCTGATGATGGTAGCCCCATTGAAGAATTCGGGATCGATGGTCTTGTCGATTTACGACCACCGGGCCCAGAAAGCTATATTGGCGTGACGGCGCCAGGGGTCGTGTTCGAGGACATGATTATGCTTGGCTTCTCGACTACCGAAAATGCAGATGCCTATCCTGGATCGGTGCGCGCGTTCAGTGCCGTTGACGGCCGATTAATCTGGACGTTCAACACCATTCCCGCCCCGGGGACTCCGGGTTCAGAAACTTGGGCGGAGGGTGCCTTAGCCGAGGCCGGCGGCGCGAACGTTTGGACGGGAATGACCCTGGATGAAGAACGAGGGGTACTGTTTGCCCCGACAGGGTCGGCGACTCCGGATTTCTATGGGGCAAGTCGCCTCGGCGATAACCTGTTCGCGAATAGCTTGCTAGCCATTGATGCCAGAACAGGGAAACTCAACTGGTACTACCAAGTCGTTCGTCACGATCTATGGGATCGAGATAACCCATCTCCGCCGACGTTGGTCGAATTCGAGCGTGATGGGCAAGTGATCGACGGCGTGGCGCTGACGACAAAATCGGGGCATCTGTACGTCTTTGATCGTGACACAGGTACACCGATGTACCCGTTAATCGACGTCGACACGCTGCCAAGTACGTTGCCAGGCGAAGAACCGTCTCCCGTACAAACGGTCTCGAGCGTGTCCTTTAGTCGACAGACCTTTGAGATAACAAAGCGAAGTCCAGAGGCGACCAAACATGTCGAAGCCTTGATTAAAGATTGGGATCTTCGTCCATGGGCTCCCCCCAAAGTGGGGACCGTCTTGATTACACCCTGGTACGACGGCGGAGCGGAATGGGGGGGATCGGCGTTTGATCCGGCCAACAACCGGTTGATCCTAAACGCGAACAACGAATCCGGCATCCTAACCTTGACGGAGATACCCGTAGGTTTTAGCAACGCGGGTGCATATGCGACGCATTGCGGATCTTGTCACGGCGCAAAACTTGAGGGCACCGAAACGGGTCCTGCGCTGCTCGGAATTCTTGAGCGCGTGAACTATCGAGAGATCGCGAAAGTAATTAATGAGGGCAGCGACCGGATGCCGAGTTTCTCGCATCTAACCGGAACAGTCCGTCGTCGAATCATTACCCATATTGTGGCGCCAGAGCCCGTCGTCGATGAACCGAGCAAGGAGGTTTCCTACACGCACTGCTGCTATACGTATCTTCGAGATCATGAACAGCTGCCTGGTACCGCTCCGCCATGGGGGACGCTTAATTCCATTGATGTGGCTTCGGGCAACATCGTTTGGAGTGTTCCTTTTGGTAATTATCCAAGCCATCCAGATCTGGGACTTGGCGCGGTGAGTTACGGCGGGCCGGTCGTGACTGCGTCGGGTTTAATCTTTATTGCAGCAACACCTGATAAGAAGTTTCGAGCCTACGACACCCGTGATGGCAAGGTTCTATGGCAAACGGACCTGACGGCCGCCGGATTTTCAACTCCCGCGATCTATACCGTTGATGGCAAACAATACGTCGTCATTTCCGCGGGCGGCGGTCGTATGGGTCCACCGTCGGGTGCCGATTATTTTGCCTACAGCCTCCCGGATTAATCAGCGCCGTCGAGTCTGGCGTAAATCCTGCCAACGGCTTGCGGATCGACCCCCTTCCGACGAACACCGAGCGTAGAGGCATGGTTAGTCATGTCGACCTCCCGGGCGGCGTCCGCGACGGGAATGTCTTGCTCGTGCATGTTCGCAACTTTCCCCCAAAGATCTTCGTAATACTTTTGCACGTGGCCGATTAAATCGCGGTTGGTGAAAGGGTTGCCGTGACCCGGAACAATCGTCTCGAAGGGCAGACCTTTAAGGTTTTCTAGCGTTTGAACCCACTCATCGACGTAGCCATCGCCAAGAAACGACGGTCCCTGGAGCATCATGTCGCCGGTAAAAGCGAGCTTTTCTGCTGGCAAGTAAACGGTAACGTCGCCGCCGGTGTGGGCGCGTCCGAAGAAATGCAGTTGAATTTCCCGACTTCCGCGAAAGAGCGTCATCCGGTCGTTTAAAGTCGTGTCGGGCGGAATGGGGGCGATTTCTTTCCAGTCTTCATCTTGCTGCGAGTAGAGATCAAACCACTTTTGTATTTCAGGACGGTCTTCCTCTGAAGCGCTGGTGAGCATCTCGCTGATCCGTGCGAGAGTGCGCTTGTTCCCAGCGGTGGCTTGTACATATTGCGTTTCTTCCAACGGCGTACCCGCCAATTTCATGCGCGTGTATTCGTGCCCAATGATCTGCACGTCATCGCCAAACACTTGGTTTCCGTGGGCGTGATCCCAGTGGAAATGCGAATTAATGAGGGTGGTAATGGGCTTTGTGGTCACTGTCTTAATGGATGCAATTAGGTCCCGTGCTTTCGCGGGCGTTAAGTGCGAATCAACCACGACGACGTCCTCTTCGTTAACAATGACAAGCGAATTGCTATTGAAGAGCGGGGCGGTGGTTTGCGCGAGGTAGACGCCATTGGCGACCTCTGTCAGGCGGTGCGTTGAGGTGGTGGTGACGTGTTCATCAGCAGCGAGCGGCGCCGACATGACAAGAAGTAGACAAGGAAGGGTCATCCGTCGAATGTTCATGTTTCTTTAGACCTCCGAGGCCAATGAGTCCCGTTCAACACGGTCTCTTTTCTCGTGAGGAGAGTAACAAAGCCTCGCGCGAAATTGCGCGTCACTCATGAACGGTAGTTACGGCGTATGAGATAGTAAGATTCATCGATTCGGTAAGACATGGAGAGATAAAGCATGGCGGAATACATTCCAACCCCTGTTCAATGGGTTCGCGAGCACGTGGAACGTTACGAGGGGAGTGGTGGCACCGAGGGTGTGGGCCTCATGGACACAGGGCTACCGTGTGTCATTGTGACCCATACGGGTAATAAGACAGGGGCCATCCGAAAGACGCCGCTCATGCGGGTGAAGGACGGTGATAACTACGTGCTTGTGGGGTCTCAGGGAGGGGCGCCGAAGAACCCTGTGTGGGTCTACAACCTTCGCGCGAACCCCGCGGTCGAGATTCGTGACGCGACCGAAGTGTCGACGATGAGGGTGCGAGAGATAAACGACGGCGAGGAGCGCGACAGAATTTGGGCAGCCGCGGTGGAAGCATTTCCGCCATACGCTGACTACAAAGAGAGAACCTCTCGAACCATCCCGGTGTTTATTGCGGAACCGATTTAAGCGGTACCTTAATGCTCATCATCGGTTGTCTAAGGTGTCGCACACGGAGCCAGTATCGCGGGACGGGTAGTCCTCTACACCTGCAGCGAAGGTTTGGATGTTGGTTTCGAAGCGACTTGCGGATTGCGGTTCGGCCAACAAGAACTTCCGATAACGCTCATCTCCTTCAAGAAACACCTTGAGCCAAGCCAGCGCGATCCTGCCGACATCGCCGTTGCCGGTATCGCGGTATACGCCTTTCGGTCCGTTCGCTATCCAATGCCCCGCGTCGCGTACTTCAAACAGTAATTTTGGTGTGGCCGGCGGCGTCGTGCAGTAATGAACTAATCCGTGTTCATTGAAGGGCGCGCGCCGATCTTTTTCGCCGCCGATGATCAGCAGTGGAACGGTGTGTTCAAAAATGTCTGGGGCTTCGTGCCAGGGACAAAGCCCGATCGCCGCCTTAAGGGCTGGGTCTTGGACGGCGGCTAGTTGCGCGCCACCTCCACCCATGGACCAACCGCCCACGGCGATGCGCGACAAATCGAGCTTTTCGAAGATCGGTGATGTGTCACGGGCGTTTTCTGCGCGAAGCGTGGCGATCGCATCAAGGAGGGCGGCAGCACGTTGCTCGGGGAAATCCCTAGGTGGATTATTGGTCCCGATCGTCATCGTGACCATACCGTGGGAGGCGAGAAAGGGTCCCCATGCGCGGATAGAACGCTCGGAGCTTGACCACCCTGGAACAATCACAATGCTAGCAAGCGGGTGGGACGGTTCTTCAGGGTAGAAAATGGTCGCGCCGCGGTAATGCGGTCCATCTCTTAAGCCGTCATTTTCCCTCAATCGAACGACGTTGTACGGTCCTTGTTCGGTGAGCGAGTTTCCGTCAACGGATTCGGATCCGCCATCCGGATTGATCGATGCGGTTTGAACTATAAAAACAATATAAATCAATAATTTACATTGGTTAGTTAACATAACAATGGACGCTACACTAAGCCTCGTAGCGAACAGCGTACACCGAAATACGACCGGTCCGTTGGTTCGAATCGAGATGACATGAATCACTGGCGAAATCGACCGTTTGCAAGAAGTAATTCAAACCTTATTGGATGCATGAATTAGTTCGATTTTTTGTGTCGTGAGTGCAAAAATTGCCTCGCCGCGTTTGCCTTATTCAAGACGAACAGAAGATGGAAAAACGAAAGCTGCCTGAAACTGCAGATGTCGTGATCGTCGGCGTTGGCGGTATCGTTGGATCGACGCTTGCGTACTGGCTCGCCGAGCTTGGCGTAAGCAATATCGTTGGCTTAGAAAAGTCATCGGTCATCCCTTCCGATATTGGTTCGACGTCTCATGCGTCCGACTTTGTTTTCAACACGGCACACGACAAGTTGAGCAATTGGACCACGGCCTACAGTCGACGGTTTTATGAGGACAACGGTTTCTTTCTGAAGCGTGGGGGAATGGAGGTATGTCGTCCAGAAGACGATGCACGCTGGGAGGAGCTGAAGCGGAAGGTTGGTTCGGGGAAAGCGTTTGGGACCAACGTGAGTCTAATTTCGGCGCGAGAGGCGGCGACTAAATTTCCGTTACTCGATGAGGATTCGATTCGAGGCGCGATGTGGGATCCCGATGCCGGGTTGGTGGTAC
>ENA-UPTF01002645-UPTF01002645.1-marine-metagenome-genome-assembly--contig:-NODE-2645-length-10222-cov-2.868901_pt1 | contig 10222 bp, 8 predicted proteins | sample MGYA00238166_ERZ767019 | MGnify/ENA primary metagenome ERZ767019 (study PRJEB28930, sample SAMN06266391) | marine metagenome | isolation source: Sea water from 250 m depth | place: Atlantic Ocean | study... | reverse complement strand
AAACGAAAATCCAAAAAAAATAAGAAATGATATAATTAAAGGTCTTAGGGGTTTTGAAGTTAATGAAGTACCAAATAGGAAAAAAGCAATTCATACTGCTCTAAAAAACTCAGATCCATATGAAATAATTTTAATTGCTGGAAAAGGACATGAGGTCTATCAAGACTTAGGTAAAAGAAAAATTTTTTTAAGTGATAAAAAAATTGTAAAAAATTTTAATATTCACAAGTCTTTTGACAAGAAAAAAAATAATCTTCAATATAATGGAACAATTTTAAAAAAAGTTCTAAAAAACAAAAAAAAATATTTTTTTAACAATGTTTCAATAAATTCCAAAAAAATTAAAAGTAATAATTTATTTGTTGCAATTAAAGGAAAGAAAAATGATGGTCATAACTTTTTAAATGAAGCAATAAAAGGTGGTGCCAGTCATTGTGTGATATCTAAAAAAATTAAAAAAAAATCAAATTTTATTAAAGTAAAAAATACTATGAAGTTTTTAAAAATTTTAGCTCAAAATAAACGCGATCTATCTTCAGCCAAATTTATAGCTGTTACAGGAAGCTCCGGAAAAACAACTATAAAAACTATGTTAGGAAATTTACTGAAAAAATATTCAAATAGTTATTTTTCACCACAGTCGTACAACAATCAGTACGGAGTTCCTTTGAGTCTTTGCAACATTGGACCCCAGGATGATTTTGGAGTTTTTGAAATTGGAATGAGTAAATTTAAAGAAATTTTTAATCTTTCATCATTAGTTAAACCAGATATAGCAATAATAACTAATATTTCTGAAGCTCATTTAGAAAATTTTGAAAATATTCAAGATATAGCTAAGGCAAAAAGTGAAATTATTTATAACATCCAAAGAGGAGGAGTCGTTATTTTAAATAGAGATGATAAATTTTTTCATTATTTTAAAAAAATTGCTGAAAAAAATAATATAAAAATAAAATCCTTTGGTTATTCAAAACAAGCTCAAGTTAGATTTATAAATATTAAAAAAAATAGAGGATATTTATTACTAAAATTATCTGTCAATAATAAAAATATTTTACTTAAAATTAATAATATTAATCACAATTATATAATGAATATACTTTGCTGCGTAGCTGTTTTAAGCGAACTAAATTTAAATCTAAAAAAAATAAATAATTTTTTTAAAACTTTAAACTTTTTAGAGGGCAGAGGAAAGATTAACAAAGTAAATAAATTTTATAAAAAGTTTTTTTTAATTGATGAAAGCTATAATGCAAATCCTTTGTCAGTAAGATCTGCAATAGAAAATTTTTCAAATCTTCAAAAGAAAGGGAAAAGAAAATACTTTCTTTTTGGGGATATGTTGGAATTAGGCAGAAATTCACATATTTACCACAAAAAAATCTCAAAATTTATAAATAATAGTGATATTGATAAAACATTTGTTTACGGAGACAAAGCTACTGAAACATATAAACTTTTGAGAAAAAGTAAAAGAGGAGCAATAGTTAAGAATTTTAAATCCTTCGATAATAGAATTTCTCAAATTTTAAAAAATGGCGATTTTTTAATGATCAAAGGTTCTAATGCTATGAAATTACATGAAATATCAAAAAGATTTTTAAGGAGCAATTAAAATGCTTTATAGTTTTTTAACTTCTTTGGTTGATACCTTCTCTTTTTTAAATGTGTTTAAGTATATTACATTTAGGATTGGATTATCAGTTGTCACATCTTTAATCGTTGTTTTTTTAATTGGGAATCCTCTAATAAAATATTTTTCAAAAAAACAAATAACCGGACCAATTAGACAAGATGGACCCATTGATCATATTATAAAAAAAACGGGAACACCTACCATGGGCGGATTAATGATCTTAATTGGAATTATCGCTAGTACTCTCATGTGGGCGGACTTAAAAAATATTTACATATGGATAGTACTTTTTGTCTGTAGCAGCCTTGGGTTGCTGGGTTTTGCAGATGATTATTTAAAAATTAAATTTAAAAATTCTTCTGGAATTAATGCTAAATTAAAAATTTCTGGACAATTATTAATTGCTTTAGTTGCTATTTTAATTTTAATTTATTTTTCTGATCACGAAACTATACTAAATTTATACTTTCCTTTTTTTAAAAATCTTGTTTTACAGATGGGTTTGTTTTTTATTCCGCTTGGTATTTTTATAATTATTGGATCATCTAACGCAGTAAATTTAACTGATGGACTGGATGGCTTAGCTACTGTACCGGTAATGTTAGTTGCGTTATCTTTTAGCTTAATTTGTTATGTAGTTGGAAATACAATTTTTTCTGACTACCTCCAAATTCAATACATATCTAATGTTGGTGAGCTATCAATTTTTTGCGGTTCTATTGTTGGATCATGTCTAGGTTTTTTATGGTACAATGCACCGCCGGCTAAAATATTTATGGGCGATACAGGATCTTTATCTTTAGGTGGCTCTCTTGCAGCAGTAGCAATTATAGCAAAACATGAAATCGTTCTTGCAATTGTTGGAGGATTATTTGTTTTAGAAACGGCATCAGTAATTATTCAGGTAGTTTCTTTTAAACTTACAGGAAAAAGAGTTTTTAAAATGGCTCCAATTCACCACCATTTTGAAAAAAAAGGATGGTCAGAATCTACCGTCGTTATTAGATTTTGGATTATATCAATAATTCTAGCATTGATTGGTCTTGCTACTTTAAAACTCAGATAAAATGCTGTCGCAAAATATTTTAAAAAGTAAAAATTTTTTAATTTATGGACTTGGTTTAACAGGCCAGTCAGTTTGTCAATTTTTAAAAAAGTCTAGAACCAAAAATATTTTTTTATGGGATGACAACCGTAATTTGCGGAAAAAATTTAAAATAAAGGAAAATTCCAGAGTATTAAAAAAAAAAATTAATGAAGCTGATTTTATCATACTTAGTCCAGGGATTAGTTTAAGGAAATCTAAATATAAAAAAACTCTTCTTAAAAACAAAAACAAAGTTATTACAGATATAGACTTATTTTTTTTAACAAAGAAATTTTTTAAATCTATAATTGTTACGGGAACCAATGGAAAATCCACAACTTGCAGCATCATTAAAAGGGTTTTGGAAAGTTCGGGCCATAACATAGTTGCAGTAGGAAATATTGGCAAGCCTATCTTAAATTACGATTTTCAAAGAAATACTATAGCAGTTATTGAAATGTCTTCATTTCAACTGGAATATTCAAAATACCTAAGGCCAAACTATGCAATTTTGTTAAACATATCCAAAGACCATCTGGACTGGCACGGAACAATGAAAAATTACATTAACGCTAAATTTAAAATTTTTTCATACCAGAACACAAATGATTTTGCATATGTTTTTGACGATCAAAGAATTATTAATCTTTACAAAAGAAGAAAATTTAAAGCATCGTTGCTCATTGTTAAAAAAAATATTAAGCAATTTATAAAGAATAAAATTAAAAATAATTATTTAAAATCAAGTAATAATATAGAAAATTTATCATTCATCTATCTCTTGATGAAAAAATTTAAGATTGCTGATAAGTTTTTTTTTTCATCACTGAAGAAGTTTCAGGGTTTGCCACATAGACAGGAAGTATTTTTAAAAAAAAATAAAATATCATTTATAAATGATTCTAAAGCGACTAGTTTTGAAGCCTCTAAAAGCTGTTTAACAAATTACAAAAACATAATATGGATCCTTGGAGGACTTAAAAAAGATGGAGATAGATTTTTTTTAAATCGTATAAAGAAAAATATTATTAAAGCTTTCATAATTGGAAAGGATAGGAGTTTTTTTAAGAAACAATTAAGAGGTAAGATTGATTATAAAGAGACATTAAACTTAAAAAATACAGTAAAACATATTTATCAAGAATTAAAGTTTATTAGCTTTAAAAAAAAGAAAGAGAGAATTTTTGTTATTTTTAGTCCAGCAAGTGCTTCCTATGATCAGTTCAACAATTTTGAAGAAAGAGGAAATCAGTTTAAAAAATTAACTATAAATTATGCAAGAAAGTATTTCTGAAAGATCAAAATTTAGTTTTTTTAAAATCAAAAACTATTGGAGAAATGTAGATAAGCAAATCTTAGTAAGTTTTTTTTTATTATTTGTTCTTGGATCTTTTTTTTCTTTTTCTTCTACATCTTTTTTGGCCGATGAAAGATTAAGTAAAGAATACTATTTTTTTTTTCAAAAACACCTTTTATATGCAAGTATTTCTTTCTCTATAATGATTTTTATATCAGCACTTAATACTGATTTAGTAAACAAAAGTCTGTTACCAATTTTTTTAATTTTTTTTGTAATATTAATGCTTATACCTTTTATTGGAGTTGAAATTAAAGGTGCAAAAAGATGGTTAAATTTTTTTGGTTTGCGTTTTCAACCAATTGAATTTATCAAACCATTTTTTGTTCTGATTGTTGCACAAATTATTGCTTTAAAATGGATAAAAAATATGAATTTATCGTATTTTATTTCTTTTATCTTATTATCAGCTATTGTTTTATTACTTATTTTACAACCAGATCTAGGACAATCTATTCTATTAATTTGTACTTGGATTTCTTTAATTTTTGTTTCGGGTGTAAACGTTTTATTTCTTTTCTTACTTTTTATTTTTGTTATTTTTCTATTTCTCATTTTACTATACCTGGCTCCAGAAAAATTTAGTTATATTATTACGAGAATCACATCTTTCTTCGATCCAACCAAAACAGATAATTCTCAATCTCAAAAAGCTATTGAGGCTATCAAACAAGGAGGTCTTAAAGGGGAGGGTATGGGCGAAGGTATATTAAAAGAGAGTGTGCCCGAAGCACACACCGATTATATAATAGCTGTTATAAGTGAAGAATTTGGTTCAATAGTTTCAATATTTGTTATTGCAATTTTTCTTTTTATTACATTCAGGATAGTTAAAAAAATTATAAATTCATCAAATAATCTTTATAAGCTTTCTCTTTGTGGTTTAAGTTCATTATTAGTTTTTCAAACCTTTATTCACGTTGGTGTTAATGCAAACTTGTTACCAACAACTGGAATGACACTTCCGTTTTTAAGTTATGGCGGTTCATCTTTATTATCTAGCGGAGTTCTTGCTGGAGTAATACTAAATTATACGTCTTTGGGAGTAAAAAACTAAATGAGCCAAAACAATGAAAAAATTATTATAGCTACTGGAGGCACAGGGGGCCATATTTTCCCCTCACTTAGTTTGGCAGATTTTTTGAAAGAAGAATATGACATTGAAATCACTACGGATAGAAGAGGGCTTAAATATTTGAAAAATCTTGACAATATTAATATTAAAATAATTAATTCAAATACAATTTTTAATAAAAATATATTCAAAATTTTTACTGCAGTTATAAATATTACTTTTTCTACAATTTATTCTTTTGCCATGATTATTAAATCAAAACCTAAAATAGTCATTGGTATGGGCGGATACTCATCTTTTCCAGTTTGTTTGGCTGCTTGTTTTCTTAGAGTACCAGTACTAATTTATGAAAACAATTTAATTTTAGGAAGAGCAAATAAATTTCTTCTGCCATTTGTAAAAAAAATATTGGTTTCCACTAATAGTATTAGCGGCATAGATTCCAAATATAAACACAAGGTTTTTTTTTCAGGCTATTTATTAAGGAGTCAAATTTTTAATTTAGAAAAAAATGATTTCGAATTAGATAAAAAAGAACTGTCAATTTTAATCATTGGAGGAAGTCAATCGGCTAAAATTTTTTCTGAGGCGCTACCAATTGTTATTAAAAATTGTTGTAAAAACAATATTAAATTTAAAATATACCAACAATGTTCAGATGTAGATAGGGATGAAATAAAAAAAATTTATGCAAAACTCAATATAGATTTTAAATTATTTTCTTTTTCTGACGATTTATTTGAATATTACAAAAAAACAGACTTGGCGATTACGAGATCTGGAGCTTCGTCTATAGCCGAATTAATAAATTTAAGAATTCCGTTTGTCGCAATACCCTTGCCTTCTTCAACTGACAATCATCAATTTGAAAATGCATTTTATTTCAAAAACAAAGGATATTGTTTTTTGTTAGAGGAAAAATTTATTCATGATAAACTCTTTAAAATTCTTAAAGATTTAAATAAAGATAGGACAAAATTGCTTTCATTAAAAAAAAAAATGAGTGAACATTCAGACAAAGATACAATGTCAAAAATTCATAAATTCATTAAAACAACTTTAAATGTATAAAACTGCAATAGGATTAAACGAGAGAATTCATTTTATTGGAATTGGAGGCATAGGAATGAGTGGCCTGGCTCAAGTAATGAACACTTTAGGATTTAAAATTCAAGGCAGTGATATATCGAGAAGTAAAAATGTTGAAAGATGTAAAAAAATTGGTATCAAAATATTTTCTTCTCATAACAAAAAAAATATCAACAATTGTACAATTATTGTTAAATCATCAGCTATTAGGAACAATAATTCAGAAATTATAGCGGCAAAAAAAAGAAAATTGACCATTTTAAAAAGAGGAGAAATGTTAGCGCACGTGGTTTCATTAAAAAAAAATATTGTAATCGCAGGTTCTCATGGAAAAACTACTACCACATCTTTAATTTCAAAAATATTATCAGAGGCTAAATTAGATCCTACAATTATAAACGGAGGAGTAATTAATTCTTTAAATAGTAATGCAAGATTAGGCAAAAGTGATTGGGCAGTTTTAGAGTCGGATGAATCTGATGGCAGTTTCTTAAATTTGCCAATTAATTATTCAGTGGTAACAAATATTGATAAAGAGCATATTGATTTTTATAAAAATTTTAATAATTTAAAAAACTCTTTTATTAAATTTTTAAATAAAACTCCAGCTTCTGGAAAAGCATTTGTTTGTATAGATGACTATCAGTTGAAAAAAATAATTCCAAAAATTAATAAAAAAAACTTTTTTACTTATGGATTTTCTACAAGAGCAAATTTTAAAATTTTTAATGCGATTTATAAAAAAAATTATTCAATCTTTGACCTAAGGATATCGTTGCCAGGAGTAAAAAAAATTACTATAAAAAAAATAAAATTAAATTTAATTGGTTCGCACAATGTCTTAAATTCAGCAGCCTCTATAGCTCTTTGTTTGCATATAGGAATCAGTATAAATGTCATAAAAACTTCATTGAAAAAATTTAGTGGCATTCAAAGAAGACTAACAAAAGTTTTTAAAATTAATGGAAGAGAATTTTTCGATGACTATGCTCATCATCCAACGGAAATTCAATCTGTATTAAAAAGCATTAAAATAACTTCTGACAAAAAAAGAAGGATAATTGCTGTCTTTCAACCACATAGATATTCAAGATTAAAATTATTAAAAAATGAATTTGCTTCATCCTTTAAAAATTCCGATTTGGTGATTTTATCCCCAGTGTATTCCGCTGGAGAAAAAATTGACAAACAATATGACGAAATGAATTTTGCCAAATTAATATCCAGAAATTCTAAAGTTCAGGTAATAATGATTAAAAATGAGATCGATTTGAGAAAATTTTTTATAAAAAATTTATTAAGTAACGAAGTGGTAATATGTTTGGGGGCCGGATCTATTTCAAAATGGATAAGAGAGATGAATTTATAAAATGGACAATTTAGTTTATAAAAATGAAAAGCTTTCAAAATATAGCTGGTTTGGATTGGGAGGATTTGCAAAAATATTCTTTAAACCAAAATCTGCATTAGATCTTGAAAAATTTCTAGAAAAATATAATAAAAAAAGTAAAAAAATTTATATTCTAGGAGCTGGTTCGAATACTCTTTTTCGAGATTCTGGTTTTGATGGAGTTATAATTAAACTTGGAGTCGGTTTTAATTACATCAAGTTGTTAAATAATAACAAAATTGAAGTAGGAGCAGCTACTTTGGATAAAAAACTTTCTGATTTTGCTAAACAAAAATCCATAACAGGATTTGAATTTTTGTCCTGTATACCAGGTAGTATTGGTGGTGCAATAACAATGAATAGTGGTTGTTATGGTCACGATATATCTCAAATTTTCTTTTCATTAAAAGCTATAAATTTCAGTGGAAATTTAAAATCATTTAATAAAGAGGATGTAAAATTTTTTTACAGAGGAAACAATTTACCAAAAGATTTAATAGTTTTAAGTGCAGTATTTGAAGGGGGTCCATTAAACAAAAGAGAAATAGAAAGTAGACAAATGAAATTAATAAATCAAAAGAAAGAAAGTCAACCAAACAAAATTAAAACTTGCGGCAGCACATTTAAAAATCCCCAAGATAAAAAAGCATGGAAGCTTATAAGATCGTCAAATTGTTCAAATTTAAATATAGGAGGAGCTCGAATGTCATCACAACACAGTAATTTTTTTTTAAACAATGGTAGTGCTACCTCATCAGATATCGAAAATTTAATTGAAGAAGTTAGAAAAAAAGTGTTTTTAAAACAGGTATAAATTTAGAGTTAGAAATAAAAATAATTGGAGAGAAATAAAATTGTCTAAAAAAATTCTTGTTATTTTAGGTGGCAGTTCTAAAGAAAGAGAAGTGAGTTTGGAAACTGGAAAATCATGCATAAAGGCTTTAAAAAAAATAGGTTATCGTGTTAAAAAATTTGATCCAAAATTTTCATCTTTAAACGATATAAAAAAGCATAAAGTAGATGTAATATTTAATGCTCTTCATGGGAAAAAAGGAGAAGATGGTCAGATTCAAAGTTTTTTCGAATATCTAGGAATACCCTATACTCATTCTGGCGTTTTATCTTCCATGATTGCAATGAATAAGTTTCTTTCCAAACAACTGTTTATTAAACACAGGATTAGAACGCCAAATTATTTTTTTTTAAGTGAAAGAGATTATTCTGACGTAAATTTAAAAAGTAAAATTAAAAAAAATAAACTTAAATTTCCTGTGGTTATAAAACCAAATGACGAAGGATCAAGCGTTGGAGTAAAAATATGTAAAACTTTAAGTTCATTAAAAAATCATTTTAATAAGCTGAAGAAAAAATATAAAAATTTAATATTTGAAACATTTATTCCGGGAAAGGAAATTCAAGTTGCTCTTATGGGTGGCAGGTCGATAGGAGCCATAGAATTAAGACCGAGGAGAGAATTTTATGATTATGATGCAAAATATAAAAAATCAGCAAAAACTTTGCATGTTATGCCAGCGGAAATTTCAAAAAATAAGTACAAAGAAGTGTTAAAAATTTCGGAAAAAATTAATAAAATTTTAAAATGCAAGGGCATTGTAAGATGCGACTTTAGATTTTATAAAAATCAGTTTTATGCTTTAGAAGCAAATACTCAACCAGGAATGACTAGTTTGTCACTTGTTCCTGAGATAGCCAAATATTCCAAAATTTCATTTGTGAAATTGGTAAAATGGATGGTCAATGATTCTAGTTTGAATAGATGAAAAGAAAAAAAAGCTTTTTTTTATGGTTATTTTTATTAATTGTTCTTACCACTTATAATTTTGACTCAAAAGAAAATTTCATCAGTTCTTTTTTCAAAATAAAAAAAATAGAAATTGAAGGTATTCAAAATTCAGACAGAAAAGAGATAGAAGAAAAATTTAATTCATTCAAAGAAAAAAATATAATTTTTACTAATCAAAAACAATTCAGAAAGTTGATCGAGAACCTAACACTAGTTAAGGAAATCAAAGTAAAAAAGATTTATCCAGATAAAATAAAAATAACTATAAAAGAGTTTAAAATAATTGGGATTTTTGTCGATGAAAAAAATCAAACGGAATATATTTTGACGGATCATGGGAAAATTATAAACAACCAAAATAAAAAACAGTTTAATGATTTACCATTTGTATTTGGAGAAAATGCAGATAAAATTTTTTTTACTTTTTACCCATTCCTTAAAGCCGCTGGTTTTGAAATAGAATTAATAAAATATTTTAACTATTTTGATATTAAAAGATGGGATATTGCTTTAAAGGATGGTAAATTAATCAAATTACCTTCTACAAATTATGAAAAATCACTTAAAAAGTTTTTATCTATTTATGAAACAGAAAATTTTAAAAAGTTCAAAGTTTTTGATTTTAGAGTTAATGGACAACTAATAATAAAATAGATGGAAGCCAACCAAGAAAAATTGATAGCAGAAATAAATGATAAACAAATTAAGTATGCAGTTTTTCGATTAAACAATAAATTGGACTGTGAGATTTTAAATAAAAAAATATCTAAAAATATAGAAA
>ENA-UPTF01002644-UPTF01002644.1-marine-metagenome-genome-assembly--contig:-NODE-2644-length-10222-cov-4.555939_pt1 | contig 10222 bp, 9 predicted proteins | sample MGYA00238166_ERZ767019 | MGnify/ENA primary metagenome ERZ767019 (study PRJEB28930, sample SAMN06266391) | marine metagenome | isolation source: Sea water from 250 m depth | place: Atlantic Ocean | study... | reverse complement strand
CGATGGCATAGCAATAATAGATTTTGATTTTAAAACCAAGGTAAATTCTGAAATTTTTGATGATATAAAAATGAATGAAGTAGAACATGCTATGTTCAAAGTAGAATTAATTGATGGAGGTATTGGTGGATCCTCATCTGGAGATTCTATTGAAATTACATTAAAACCAAATAGTGTGGATGCTCCTCTTTTGTTTAAAGTTTTTGGTGATAATGAGATTTTTTCAGGAAAATTAGATATTGCAGAAATTACAATAAATAACCCTAAACGGTAATAATTCATGAAACAAATCGTACCCAAAAGGCATTACACTGAATCGCTGCTTAGTTGTATGGTGATTCCTTAGCGTCATTTGTTTCATTATTGTTTTATCCCCACTGAGATTAGATCTGCTTCTGGAAAGTGTTCCTCGCAACAGTCGTCGCAGTACACGTCAAGGACGAACCATTCGGATCTTTGCTTGTATTCAAGTTGCCATATGTTGTCTGGATATTGGTCTCGGTTGCACCTGTTGCAGATTACAGAACGATCCTTGAACTCGATATCCTTTGTGGAGAAGAGTATCGCTCTGTATTGTTTTTCTGTCATTTTGGAGTCGGAGTTTGTAGAATCAGTTTAAAATGGCAGTCATTAGTTTTACTGCTTGTGTGAAGTTTGTGTAGTATTGTTAGCCGTTTGTATGGATTTGTTTTTGAGATAATACGCGTTTGTCATTCGCGTATGTGTGCATCCAGGGCAAATTTTCTCTAATGCTTCTGGAGAGATCCAATTTTCTCTTATGAGAGGTGTTTTACTGGTTTGCACGTGTTGTATATCAGGGTTGTTGTGTGGATTGACGACCCAGTTTTCTGGAACGCCATTTGGACGTTGGTTTACGTTTGCAATAGTTGAATCGTCAACTTCTGCCATATCGATTGTGTTTTCATTATATTCACTCATACTATACTATACACATCCGTTTCTAATAATCCAGGCAAACATTTTTTTACGTCCTTGTCTTGATCATAATATTTTATAATTTTTGTTGGAAATGTGGTTGATTTATGTGAGATGTTTTTCTCACAGTCTCTAATATATTTCCAAGTCGGCATTTTGCCATAGTCGAGTACATATTTGTAGGTACTCCCATTACCCAAGACTTTGTCAAGGGCTTCTTTTCTTTTTTCGCAGTCATTTGCTCCATTTCTGAAGCACTTGTGCCCGCGTTTCTTATGAAGCGACTTCATAATATGGAATTATTTTTTTTATAGTTAAGGGAGGGAAGAAAGATTTTACCTTGTAGATTCTGTTATTTTGTAATTGAGATGTAATGAAGTTCGGATACACCGTTTATCGTAATCACTGAACCATAGTTGATTGTTTCGTCGTCTTCCCAATAGTAGACACGAGTGACGTCGTATGGAGTGATCCATTTACCGATAAAATCGTTTATTGTATTTTGTGTTGTCTCAACGTTATCTATTGAATCAAGTCGGTGTTCGTTGAATTTGAACAATGAAGGTATTTCGTCGGGACGAACAACGTTGATGCCGTTGGCGGTAAGTGAATCTACAAGTTGCGATTCGGTGTCTTTGTCCACGGATACGGAAACAACGTTTTCACGCCGTATGTTTGTTTCGACTCCGCTCAGTTCAATCAAAAAGTTTTCAAATGCTTCCTCGGGGTTGTCGCCAAAGCCGATGTAGTATTCACCGGTGAAGGTTGCTCCAACAGCAGCGACAGTACCTAGTTGTGTGACTACACCACCAGCACCTGCAGTATAAACAGGCAGGAAGTATACGTCATGGTCTCCGATTCGATAAAGGATATTATCTCCTACACGAGGGCTTCTGAGAAGTGTTCGAAGTGTTGCAAAGTCTGGATTGCGCTCTAGCGCTTCAAGAATGGCAGTAGGTCCAAGGAGTTTGGTATCTGCGTCAAGTGGAACCTCAAAGAATGTCATGTGGCCCAGGTTGTCAAAGTCGTTCTCGATAATCATGTATCCTGCCAGGTTTTGTCCTGGAGATCCCCTCAATTGTAGCGAAAGAAGGCCGACAAATTCGTTTTCGTCGAAGGTTGGTGGCTTGGCTTCGATGAAATAGGTGTCTAATCCAGCAGGTGTTTCAAAGAACTCTCGTGCTTCAATGAATGTTGCAGCGTCGGTAATATGATAGAAGTTGTACATATCCACTCGGTAGTTGAATAGTTCCTCTGGATATCGTGTCTGTTCTTTGAGCCAGTCAGGAACTTCTTCTTCGACATAGTCGGAATACAATAAACTGAACAAGTCGCTGTAATAATCATCTCCGATAATATACAAAGAAATGTCTCCGTCATACGTGTTTATCAGGGAATATCCAACGTGCCTTACAAAGAAATTGTCTTGGCTCCATGGTACTGCGTCCGCATCAAGGGCGGTCATCAATGGCATCAACCAATAGGTTTCCTTACCGTCTGTTACGGGATACATATCGATAGGTTTGCCGTTGATTTGGTAGAAGAAGTAAGGGAATAGCAATTCCATTTTTTCGTGGACGTCTTTGTATCGCATTGTGTGAATCGTCTCAAATGGTCTGGAAAGCAACCAATTAGGTTCAAACAGCCAACTCAATGGAGGTGGAATATCAATTCCTCCTAAACCGGAGTACATATGTCCGTTTAATTCATCACTGGTTTGCCTGTCAGATGGATAAGCAGACCATACTTCAGAGAATAGACCGCCTTCTCCGTAGTAGATTTTTCGTTGGTCAAAGAAATCAGAGGTGTCTACTATTTTGCCGTCGTGTCCATCAAGGAGAAGAAAGCCGTTTGGCACGTGTGTATAAACAAGATGTTCGTTATACCATTGATTTGAAGCTTCCACAGTGTCTGGAAGAATTGGTTTAAGAGACGCACTCCAATACAATGATCCGTTGAACCGTAGGATATCCGTGTCCTGGAAATCGACGTACGGGATTAATCCGATTTCGGGTTTAAGTTTCGCCTCTGCTCCCTTGAGGTCCCACAGCCGAACTTTATTCAATAGATCGGAGTGACTTTGGACGTAGGGTTTAATCTCGTTCGGAGGAAGAGGAGATAAGCTGAAATTATATGGGATTTCTTCGACGTCTTCTAGGTTTGCAAGATATCTGTTTACCGCAATTTCTTGTGTAGAGTAAGGTCCGTTCCATTCAACTTTTCGTGTGTCGGCAATGCTGCTTTGGATTCCGGTGGATGAACCAACGAGCAATGCAATAAGGATTATAGCACCGATTCGCATAGAATTAATTCGTGAAGGTTTGAGGATTCTCTTTGTGTTTGGTGAATCTAAATATGAAAAAGCGGCAAAAGCTACACCAGCAAGGAAAACACCTAGGATCATAAATTTAGAGTTGTAATCGATATAAGATGGGAAAAACATGTTTAATGCAGTCCAGAAAAAGAAGATAGCTATTAGCGCTTCAATGGTAGACACGGGCAGTTTAATTTTTGTTAGATCAGGGCCGACGTCAAAGCCTTCGGATGTGGTTTTTCTAAATTCAGAACCTAATTCCGTAAGGGCGGAAGAAGCAGATTTCAGAAGTTGAGTTATTCCAACAAGTATGATTAATCGTGTACCTAAAGAACCAAGAATAGGAGATACCAATAATGTTAGTGCAGGAATCATTGGTATGATGTTTTGTTGTGCGAATTGCATATCAGATGGCGGTGTAAAAAACGGCAGTGTAAATAGATATGGTACATGAGAAAGTCCTGAAGACCAGCCATTGGCCATTGCAACAATTGTCATTCCTACATTTGCATTTGCTATTAATGTTGAAGCAATCAGAACTTTTGTAATTTGCCAAAGAATGAATTTAGGAGTTTCAAGTTGAAAGTCTTTGAATTGAATAGTTTGGTTTCCACCCGGAGTGGTGGTGTTTGATGCTCGAATTATTGGTATTGCGTTGGTAATAGCCCACCACAGTATTGAGCGCCTGTTTTTGATGTCGACTCGAACAAATGCCAATATACTTAGAACAGTTCCACCGACTAAAGCGAAATAAAATGGACGTATGTAAAGAGTCCCAAATTCTTGAAAATTAAGATAAACAGAAATAACCTGTGAAATTGTCGAGGCCAGAATAAAAAATGCTATAATTGCCAATACAAACAGTATGCCTCTTCTAGGTGGTCCTTGTTCAACTGTGTTTTCAGATTGGTAGTAATTTTTCAATTCCGTTTGTATATTCCTTTCTATGGGTATCTTTTCCAATAATTTAACTGTTAAAGTCGAAAAGATTGGTTTGGCCCTTGGTTTGAGAAAAGTTTGACACGCGCACACCAATTCGGCGTAGTTTTCTAGATTCTTGTAACAAAAAGTTTTTTAGAAGTTCTTGAGATGTGCTAGTGATAATATCATTGGAGTTTTGGAAGATTTCAAACGATTTACTTCGTTGATAAATTGTAAGATCTTCCATTATTGCGGTAATGCTGACCGTTTTGAAAGTGATTTTCTTTTCAAGAGTTTGATCAGATATGTCTTTAGATAGGTTATTAATAGATTGAGAAATTAGGTCAAAGTCCCTTGTATCTTCCTTGAGAGTGACTATACGTCCTATTTGATCCGCTGGTTTGTCTTTTACTTCCTCGTTATCAATGCCGTTTGCTGAATCGTGAAGGTATACGCCAAATTTCTGCCCGAATTCATCTATCAATAATGTTCTTTCGCTGTTGGCCAGCTCCTCAATTGTTTTTATATTAAATTCTAATAGCTTTGCGTTTGTTTTTGGCCCTATTCCATAGAGTTTGTTCACTTTTTGAGGAAAAAGAAAGTCTTTGATCTTATCAGGTAATATTACTGTGGTGCCGTTCGGTTTGTTTGAGTCCGCGGCCATTTTTGATATTAGTTTGTTAGGGCTTATGCCAATGGAACAAGTTAGATTCTCCAATTTTTTAATTTCTTCTTTTAATTCATTGCCGTATGTTGTGGCGTTTTGATAATCGTTGTTCATTTTATCCGAGATGTCTATGCAGGCTTCGTCGATGCTAAGTTGTTCGAATTCATCACTATATTTTCGAATAATATTCATAATAGTCTCAGAAATTGATTCATAAAGTTCGTGGTTTGCGGAAATAAAGACAGAATCCGTGTTTTGCAGGAGTTTTTTTGCTGTTTTTATAGCAAGTCCTGATTTAACATTGAATTTACGTGCAATATAGTTTGTCGTGGCAACCGCGCCGCTGTCTTCAGAACGACCTGAATATTGGCATATTACAACCGGTTTGTTTTTAATTTCGGGTTTACGTGCTTCTTCGACTTGAGCATAAAAATAATCTAAATCGAGATGAAGGATTATTCGTTGCATTCAAATAAATTACATTATCATCTTTAATTAATTTTAAAAGCTAAAAAGATATAGATAATGTTGAACAAGTTAGGGTAATTTAATGAGTGAAGAATTTTTAGAATATGACGTAGTGGTTGTAGGGGCAGGACCCGCTGGCAGTAATGCAGCATATGAATGCGCAAAAAACGGTTACAAAGTTGTTATTTTAGAGGAAGACCCTGTTGTTGGAGTCCCTGTTCAGTGCGGAGAAGGACTAAGTTGTTTTGCATTACAACATTTGGACATAAAACCCGATGATGGATTTGTTTCAGCGAATATTTCAAGGTTGAGGGTAATTTTTACCAACGGAAATTGGATGTCAGTTCATGACGGAGGGTATGAGTTAGATCGCGATAAGTTTGATCAGTTCTTAGTGAAACGTGCAACAGATGCTGGAAGCGAACTACTTACGTCGGCAAAGGTGATTGAATTTGATTCTAAAGAGAAAATTTTGAAAGTAACTTATAATAAAAAAATTATGTCGGTTAAAGCTAAGATAGTAATTGGTGCAGACGGTCCGAAATCCAATATTGCGGCGTGGTCGGGTTTACTGCAGAAGGATCAATGGCGAGACAAATTAATTCGAGCATATGAGTTGAAGATGGAAGGTGTCGATGTTAATGGGTTTGACATGTATTTTGATGTTGATATTGCACCGGGCGGTTATGTTTGGGTGTTTCAAAAAGGTGAAAACATCGCGAATGTTGGAATAGCTACAACCGCAAAAGACACCGCAAACAGATTGGACAAATTCATTCAGCAAAAAAAGATCGATGGAAAGGTTATTGGAAAAACCGCTGGGGCAATTCCATACAAAGGACCGTTGAAGAAAACCTATGCGGATGGCATACTCATTGCAGGAGATGCTGCAGGAAGTACAAATCCTGTGTTTTTGGGCGGCATATCCACAGCGATGCAAACAGGTAGTTTGGCAGGCAAGACCGCGGCAGAATCACTAAAAGCGGGTGACTTTTCGGAAGGATTTCTTTCAAGATACCAGAAAAGGTGGAAGAAGCTGCCTTTAGCAGACAAGTCGTTGTTAGAAACTGCCAAAATAATGCATGAATTTACTCCAGAAATGTGGGAAAAGATGGGAGAATTAGTTGGAAAGAGTGATGTGACAAACATAACTACTTTAGGTAAATTGAGAGTCGTGTTAAAGGCGTTTTATCCAAAATATTGGAGCTTGATTCCAGTTGTACCTTATATGCCAACTGTAATGAAAGCTTTTTCGATTACAAGAAAGTGGGGATGGTAAAGATTACTGTGATGATAATCATCACAGTAACTAACCAGTCTTTTGGGGTTCTTAGAGTTTAAAGAAGTCGTCGGCTGCAGCTGGTGTAGAAGTTGTTGATGGGGTTGGGAATTTTTCCTCATCGTTTACTTCAGCTACTGCTGCTGCTTCAGCTAAAATGCTGTTGGTCTCTGCGCTGGATGATTCAATTAATGGAGAGCTTCCACCAAATTGGCCTGCGTCTGCGATTAAACCATTCATCATTTCACCGATCTGTGTCATTTCTGAACTGGCTTCAGGAAGGATTCCTGTCATAGAACTTCTCATGCCTTTAATTACAGATGCAATTGGAGAAATGGAAGTTGCAATATCGCCGAAATCTCTGACCGTGCCCATTCTCAAATTAATTTGTTCAAGAACTAATTTCATTTGAGTTACGTTTGAAGTTATCTTTCGTAATTCGGCTAATTCGTTGGCATATGCTGCCGCACGACTTTTGTCGTGTGTTTGGGTTGCCTCAACCACTTTATCAAACAATGCTTTATCATGTGATGTTAATTTAGATTGTTTTTGTTCTAGTCGTGAGATGAGCGTTTGCATTGCTCGTTGCGTATCTTCTACACGATTTCGTAATGGTGGTTGTGGAGTTACTTTGTCTTTGACCTTCGCTAAGAAAGGTTCCTTTTGTTCTTTTGTATTCCAGTTGTTGAGTATACTCATTACTATCAAAATACAGTAAGAAACCAATGAATAAACAAAGAATGATTAACAAAGTTCAACAAAATTATCAATCAAAGTTTATTTTTTTAACCTAAACGTAATTTTTTATAAAAAAAATAGCGATTTGCTTAGATATTATTGGTTTTTTATTAGTTGTATAACTATGAACGACAAACAAAGGATGCTAATATTTTTTGGTGTTCTATTCATTATTTTTTCGGTGTTTATTATTAATGAATTTAGAAGCACTGCAATGAACGATCCATTACAAGATAAAAATTTTGTTGTAATCAATGAAAAAATAATTTTTGTGGAGTTAGCAATTACGCCGGAAGATAGGCAGAGAGGTTTGATGGAAAGGGATCTTTTGGAAAAAGATAACGGAATGTTGTTTGTGTTTTCTGAAGAAGACACGTATTCTTTTTGGATGAAAAATATGAAAATTAGTCTTGATATAATTTGGATAAATGCTGATGGAAACGTGGTTTATTTTGTTGAAGATGTACCCCCTTGTGTTCAATCGCCGTGTCAAACATATTCACCAAATGTCGATGCATTATATGTTTTGGAAGTTAATCCTGGAGTAATCGATGTGTTAGGTATTGAAGAAAACACAGAGGTTATAATTTCGTTAAATAATTTAGAAAACTAATTTCATTCTAATATAAAAAAATATTGCTAGTAAGCAGACAATTTGATAATAAGATTTAATATGTTTAATGGATTGTTTTACTTTATGGCAAACGTCGGGGAAAAGAAATTCAAAAGTACAACAGAAGAAGTCGAATATTTATTAACAAAATATCCAGAAGCAAAAAACAATGATTTTTATTTGCAATGGGTTTGGCTAAAGGACATCGAGGGGTTAGAGCTTCCTGATATGCCTTGGCAAAGATTCCAGCAACTCGCCGGTAAAATGGGAAGCATACGAAGAGCTAGACAGAAAGTGCAGAGTATGGGTAAACATTTACCAAGCGATGAGAAAATTCTTCAGAGAAGAAAACGTTGGAGAAACATACGTTTGCAAGAAAGAAAGTTATTGGAACCTCTTTCTGCAAAAGCAAAAGCTAATGCATAATTATAACAATTAATTGTCGCATCAAATGTTTTTTATTTAGTCTACCTTTAGGTTTGTTGTGGCTCGCAAGGTAATTATTATTGGATCAGGTCCTGCTGGGTTAACGGCTGCGCTATACACGGCAAGAGCTAACCTAGATCCTCTTGTTTTAGGCGGTTTAGAGTGGGGAGGGCAACTAATGTTAACTACTGAAGTTGAGAATTATCCCGGTTTTATCGATGGTATTAACGGTCCAGATTTAATGGAGAATTTTAAAAAACAGGCCGAACGTTTTGGAGCGGAAATAATTAATTCCAATGTTACGTCTGTAGACTTTTCTCAAAAACCGTTTAAAATTATTTCCGGTGAAAATTCGTATGAAGCTCAAACAGTAATTATTGCAACGGGTGCAAGCGCAAGGTGGTTAGGTTTAGAAAACGAACAGAAGTTTGTTGGTAAGGGTGTTTCGTCGTGTGCAACTTGTGATGGTTTTTTCTTTAGAGATAAAGAAATTGCTTTGGTCGGAGGAGGCGATTCGGCAATGGAAGAAGCTTTGTTTCTGACAAAGTTTGCAAGTAAGGTCACTGTAATACATAGAAGAGATAAATTGCGTGCAAGTAAAATTATGCAAGATCGTGCATTTGAAAATGATAAAATAGAGTTTGTTTGGAATTCACAGGTCGAGGATGTGTTGGGAGATGATTCCGTTACTGGAATTAAAATAAAAAATTTAGAGACCAACGAATCAACCACAATTAGTGTTAGTGGTTTGTTTGTTGCCATTGGTCATGTTCCAAACACTGATTTTCTAAAAGGACATATTGAATTAAATGATCAGGGGTATATTGAATGCAATGGGACCAAAACTAGCGTTGATGGCGTCTTTGTAGCTGGTGATGTACATGATTTTCGTTATAGACAAGCAGTAACTGCTGCAGGACATGGATGTGAAGCGGCAATTGACGTCGAAAAGTACATAGAAATGAATGGTTTGTAAATAAAAAATGGATGTTGAAATAAACGAAATTCAACGACAGATTAAATTAATGGTTCCGGAAGCGGTTAATGAAGCATGTAGAACTTTGGATTTGCTTGAAGGCATCTATGGGCAGATTCATTGGGCGATTTATGAATTAATAGAGAATTCCGACAATTCTGGAAGTAAAAGTATCAAGTTCGAGCTGGATGACGACAAACTGTTGGTAAGAAACGATGGTTTGGAATTTAGTATTGACGATTTCAAACGAATATGTTCGGTTAATACGTCGGTGGGCCGAGACAGTTTAGTAGATGGATCGTTTGGGTTAGGATTCAAGTCGGTGTTTAGTTTTTCAAATGATGTAAAAGTAGTCTCTGGAAAGTTTGGTATTAGGTTTTTCAAACAAAAAGAACATAGATTATGGAAGATTTTTCCGCATAAAATTGAAAATCAAAGTTTTCAAGAAGAACGCAACACAGTATTTGAGTTTGATTTAGGAGATAAACGAGAAAACATGTCGAAAACGTTGTTTGAGGTTTCTCCAAAGATATTATTGTTTTTGAGATCGGTTGAAACTTTGGTAATTGAAGATTCTGTACGAGGCGATACAATAACGTTGGAAAAAATTATCAGGAAGAAAAACGATTTAGAAATAGTTACTTTAAGGAGAACTATCAACGAAGAGGCGTGTGAAAGCTGGGATTATGTTTGTTGTTCAAAGGAATTTTTAATTCCTGAAAGTATTAGCGACAAGGGACAAACCAGGGTGATTGTAGCGGTTCCTTTGTATAGAGGTGATGGTTCGGTTTCTATTTACAGGAAAATCTATCGAGTGGTTGGTGATGGAAATGCTGGTTTTGCACTTTCTGGTGACTTTATCACAACAATGAGTTTTGATGGAT
>ENA-UPTF01002643-UPTF01002643.1-marine-metagenome-genome-assembly--contig:-NODE-2643-length-10225-cov-3.328833_pt1 | contig 10225 bp, 12 predicted proteins | sample MGYA00238166_ERZ767019 | MGnify/ENA primary metagenome ERZ767019 (study PRJEB28930, sample SAMN06266391) | marine metagenome | isolation source: Sea water from 250 m depth | place: Atlantic Ocean... | reverse complement strand
TTGGTATCGAAATTTAGCTTCTTCATATTCTTCTTCTTTATAGTGGACATCCGCAAGTAACATTAGCCCGGCGATCCGCTCATTACTATCTGGAAAATCTTCCATAATCATATTGATATTATCTTTTGCTCTTTCTGGAGCCCCTACTTTATAAAAGCGTTTTGCCTCCCGTAATAATTTAGATGGATGGTTGGGCTTTTTATCTTTAGTCGTGGAGCAACTGAGAATAAAGGAAAATGATAAAATTAAAATGATTATGAGGGTAGGTTTGAGGTATGTTTGGGGCATTATTTCTTTTAAAAAGTTTAAATAATAATCAAATATATAGTAAAAACCCCTATGTTTAAAGAGTAAACCCTTCCCAAGGAGGGCTTGTTTCTTGCTAATTCAGAATTTTTCGTGCTATAAAAGTTATATTTAACTTTGGATGAGTTAAATCAAAATTTCCTTGAGCAAAAGGATAGATTGATAACGATAGCGTTTTTGGGAAGAACCATTCAAAATCCATCCACTTTCTAAAATTTAAAAAAATAAATGTTTCGTTCTCTAAAAGTTTGTTCGCATTACCTCTGTATAGGTTTTTTTATATTTCCCTCGAAGGTCCTTGCAGCGGACTCTTCTTCTGTGGGACAGTGGCAATTATTGTCGCTGTTCGAGAAGGGGGGAGCGATGATGTATCCTATCCTTTTTAGTTCTGTGCTCATGCTGGGTATTGCTATCGAAAGAGGTTATAGTCTGAGAAGAAACAATATAATTAGCTCTAAATTTCTTAAAGATTTACGTAACCAATGGGATTGGAAAAATATTCAGAAAACACTTCGTCTTTGTAATTCCTATGATAACTCCCTTTCAAGAATTTTGAAAATGGGATTGTTGAGGTTTGGAGGAAAGTTGGATGAAATTGAACGGGCAATTGAAGCTGGTGGACAACATGAAGCATCTTTAATGAACTCTAATCTTCGTGTATTAGGGGCAATTGCGAATATTACTCCTATGATGGGATTACTGGGAACAGTTATTGGAATGATTAAGGCTTTTAATGTGATATCGCTGAGTGGAACGGGAAACCCGGGTTTGGTTGCAAGCGGTATTTCTGAGGCACTAATTACTACAGCAGCGGGAATGTTGGTCGGTATACCGGCACTAGTTTTGTATCATTATTTTCGCGGTAAGATTGATCGTTATGTTTTTGAAATGGAAGAAGTAGCCATTCAATTAGTTGAAGAGCTTTCTTATGATGGTTTTGTTAAGGAAAAAAGTTCGGGCAAGCCCAAAAAAGGAACTTCTGGGCTTGAATAGCAACAGAAAAAATCTAAAACTCGGGAGCTAGCTTGCGATTTAGAAGAGAAGATGAAGATAGTTTTGCAATGGAGATGACGCCGTTGATTGATGTTGTATTTTTACTCATCATCTTTTTTATGGTGTCTACAGTTTTTGTGGAATTTAGTCGCCATATGGAGATCAATCTGCCTACATCCAAGTCTTCTGTGATTGATGAAGAGCCAAAAACCCTTGAAATTAAAATGTCGAAGGACAAACAAATTTTTCTTGCGGGAAAAAGTACCAATATACTGGGGTTAGAGCAGGCCTTGGCCAAACTTGATGTTAAAAGTAAAAAGCAAACTGCAGTAATTCGTGCTGACAAGATTCTTCCTTATGGTGAAGTTATTGAGGTAATGGGCCTTTTACAAAAAGCAGGAATTCTTGATATCAGCGTGGCGGTAAAATAAGGTATAATAAATTAATTATTACAACTTTCTATAACTAAAAAGCCTGCCGAAATATTAGGTGGGCTCTTATTGTTTTAAGGAGATTATGGATGGCAACCTATACAAAAGATAAAGATGTGGAAACCACGCTTGAAGATGACGCTGAAGCGCGTGATGCAATGCGAGAGGTTTTCTCCAACACTGCAAGGTGGCCAGCTGGTTTTAAAGGTTTCACTGCTGATGTGGCTGCAAATATCAATGGGGAAGAACAAAAATGCAAGGTAACAGTTAAAGGGCCAAAAGATATTAAAATTAGCGACGTTGAAGAAAAAGCGAAAAGTTTTCTAAACGAAAACCTGTCATCAATTGCTATGCATCGTGGACCCCGATCTTTTGAAGAGTCGGATGGGAAATACAAACTGATATTCGGTGATGATGGCTCGCATCCCTTAGGGCGCAAACTCGTTATGGGTGGCGATGGCATGAGTTCCTTCTATCGCATCAAGGATGGGCGGATCCAGCAAATCAATCGGCAGACACCCCGTTTTTCTTTCTCGATAAATATTGAGGAAAGTCAAAAAAATCAAGATGGAAAATTTCTTACGAGAAAATACTCGGTTTTCTACTTCAACCCTGAAACCAAAGGATTGAAGGATGTGGAAAGTTATACGGATGAGTACACACGGGTGGGCGAAGCCGATCTTCCTAAAATGCGTCGAATTATAAATTGTGAAGAGGGCGCGATTTCAGTTTCCACCATGACTTTGAGCAATCACGAATTGATCTAGCTTAAAGCTCGTTCGGTGTTATAGAAGTAGGGCAAGGGTTAAGTTTCAGATGCAAGCGAATTATTATTTACATTTTTGTTAATCGCAACCCCTTCGCCTAGGATACTGTTTTGTACGGTCAAGCCTTCACCAACAGTGACTTTTGACCAGAGGATTGAATTTTTCACCACTGCGCCAGATCGTATACGGCATCCATCTCCCATTACCGTATAAGGTCCAACTTGTGCGTCTTGGGATATTTCACAGCCCTTACCGATATGAACCGGGGGCACGAGAAGGGGCCCTTCTGGATTTTTGGATGGCGAAATTTTTAAAGGTATTTTCCCATCGAGTGCATCCATCTGTGCTTGGATATAGGTTTCGCTTGTTCCCATGTCTATCCAATATCCTTTGTGCAGAAAACTGTAAACGGGGAGTTCATCCTGAATCATTCCTGGAAAAACATCTTCAACAGTACCGCAGAATTTATTTTCTGGAATACGGGCAAAGATCTCAGGTTCCATTATTTGAATTCCGGTGAACATAACCTGAGTGGTGGGTTCTGAGTTTTTAATCGAGCGGCCGAGAAAATGAACAATGCGTCCCTCATCTATCCTTTGGATAGAATCATATTTCTCTGCATTGGGATCCTGCCGAACCACGAGAGTCAACTTGGATTTTTTATCTTTGTGGAATTTCAAAACATTATTCAAATCTACATCAGCGAGAATATCGCTATTGATTACCAGAAACGTCTCATTTTTAAAAAAGGATTGAAGTTTTTTAATTCCACCAGCGGTACCTAAAATTTTTTCTTCTTTGGAAAAATGTAGATTCACTCCGAAATCTTTTCCATCACCAAAATAATCGATGATCTTCTCAGATTTATGATGAAGGTTTATCGCTATATCTTTGATACCATTCGTGCTAAGAAAATGTAGAGCGTGTTCTAGAATAGGGCGATTGAGAACTGGAAATAAAGGTTTGGGAAGGTCATTGGTCAACGGTTTGAGGCGTGTGCCAAAGCCCGCCGCTAAAATCATCGCTTTCATTTTTGGTTGGCGAGAGCCTTTAGGGATTCAGTAAAGGGAGGATAGGCAATACCGTTTTCTGTGATGATTGCTGAAATTAGATGATTATATGTGATATCGAAAGCGGGATGCTCCGCTTCTATTCCTTCTGGAGAGATTCGTTGCTGATTGATGTTGGTTACTTCTTCGGAGGAACGTTCTTCAATAGGGATCCCCTTTCCTGATGTAATAGTAAGGTCGAGCGTTGAAACAGGTGCAGCTACATAGAAAGGAATATTGTTTTCCTTGGCAAGGACAGCCACCATATAGGTCCCTATCTTGTTTGCAACATCCCCATTAGCAGCAATACGGTCGGCGCCGACCACGACCAGATCAACTTCTTGCTTGTTCATAAAAAATCCGCACATATTATCGGTGATTAGCTTTACCGGAATGCCATCTTCTTTCAACTCCCAAGTGGTCAATCGTGCTCCTTGTAAAAAGGGGCGTGTTTCATTTGCCAGAACCCTGATATTTTTTCCAGCGTTTGCTGCGGCACGAACAACCCCCAATGCGGTTCCGAATCCTGCAGTAGCTAAGGCTCCTGCATTGCAGTGAGTTAAGACCACGTTGCCGTCTTTAATCAGAGTTTGTCCGTGCTGGCCCATTGCCTGGTTGGTGGTTATATCTTCGGTTAAAATGGTAAGCGCTTCTTCTTTTAATCGGGATTTTAATTGGGTAATGGGAAGAGATTTATTTCTTTGTGCAGTCTGCTTCATTCGGCTGATGGCCCAAGCAAGATTCACTGCGGTGGGGCGAGATTGTCCAAGACGATCACATTTCTCTTCGAATGCGTGATAAAAATCTTCAAAGCTGGAAGCTTCTATAGAATCTGCACCCAGACTGGCCCCCATTGCGGCCGCAACGCCGATTGCAGGCGCCCCACGAATAACCATGGTCTTGATGGCATGCCCTACTTCTTCGATTGTACGGCAATCGATGAATTTTTTTTCTAAGGGCAATCGTGTCTGGTCGATCATACGAACTATTCCGTCTATATATTCAATAGTTTTGATCATAGGGTTGGTTTATTAGCAAAGAATTTTGGTTTTTAAAATTTCTCGGAACTGCTTTTCTGTGAGGCCGATTACTTCTATAGTTTTATTTCTGCTACTAAACCCTTGAACAATGGTGATCTCTGAAGGACTGACCCCTAACAATTTAGAAAAAAAACGGATACATGCTTTATTGGCTGCACCATCGACAGGGGGAGAGGTCAAGCGAATTTTTAAAGCATTGTTATATATTCCTGTTACTTCATTCTTCGATGATCGGGGTTGTATTATGGCAGATAAGCGGATTCCATTTTCACAGGAATTAATCCACATTTTAAGTGGGGCCGTTTGGCAATCCTGCCTTAATTTTATTCAAATGTTCAGTAGCAGTGGATTTAATGTTTTTCATCAGGGTTGATTTTTGTTTTTTTAATTCTTCAATATCCTGTATCAACTGTTCTAGTTCTTTTATCGATTCTTTGCGAAGTTCCTCTACTTGATTTTTTGCGGCGTTGACGATCTTTTTTGCTTTTTCCGTTGCGATACTTGTATCTATTTCTTCAGGCCGGGATTTCATAGTGGAGCGTAAATTTTTTATTTCGTAATCCTTATCTTTAATTTCTTCCACCATAGACTTGAAATCATCGGCGATTAGGCGGAGGAAGGTATCGACCTCTTGTTTGTTGTAACCACGGAACTTGTCATGAAAGCATTGTTCCAGAATGTCAAGATGAGTCAAACGCATAGCTAGTTATTGTAATCTTACCGCGAGTGCAGCGAGGGATTCGACTAAGAACCCTTGCAAAAACACGATTGCTAATAGGACAATAATGGGTGAAAAGTCAATTCCAATTCCTGACATGGGTATCAGTTGCCGGATTCGATAAAGAACTGGTTCTGTTATACTGTATAAGAACTGCACGATAGGGTTATAGGGATCTGGATTAACCCAAGATAATAATGCGCGAATAATAATAACCCACATATAAAGTTGCAGAATAATATTAAGAATTTGAGCTGTGGCTTGTAGTAAGTTTCCTAGAATAAACACGGAATAAAATATAAGGTGTAGGTTTTCCCGAAAAGAGAAAAGTTTAATGCTAACTGCCGGGTTGTTTCTAAGCTAAAGTATCTGAAATCCCCTTTATTGTCAATGAGAAGTGGTTTGGTTTCCCAGCAAAACATCTAAGGAAATTACTAAATGAAACGAATTAAAATCAAAGAATTACTGAATAATATGCAGGGAGAGGAAAGTGTTTTGGTCAATGGATGGGTGCGAACCCGTCGTGACTCAAAAGGAGGGTTTTCTTTTCTTGAAATTAATGACGGTTCTTGTCAGGCAAATATACAGGCTATTGTGGAGCATTCCCTTAAAGAGTTTGCTGGAGTGGATAAAAAAATTACTACAGGAAGTTGCATCGCGATTTCCGGTCAGCTCGTGGCTTCGGAAGGCAAGGGGCAAAAGATGGAAATCCAGGCAACAGCAATAGAAGTTTATGGATCGGCGGACGTGGAGACCTATCCTTTGCAGAAAAAACGACATTCGTTTGAATATTTACGCGAGATTGCTCACCTTCGTCCACGAACGAACACCTTTGGTTCCGTAATGCGAGTTCGAAGCCGACTGGCTTATGCCATTCATCAGTTTTTCAATGACCGTGGTTTTGTTTATCTGAATACTCCCATTGTAACTACCAGTGATTGTGAAGGTGCCGGAGAAATGTTTCAGGTCACTACTCTTGATCTAACCAATCCTCCAAAGGTAGATGGGAAAATTGATTACGGGCAGGACTTTTTTGGTGAAAAAACTTCTCTTACCGTAAGTGGGCAACTGGAAGGAGAAATATACGCTCTGGCTCTTTCAGAAATTTATACTTTTGGACCTACCTTCCGCGCTGAAAACTCGAATACCAGTCGACACCTTTCTGAGTTTTGGATGGTAGAACCGGAAATGGCTTTTTATGATCTGGATGATGATATGGATCTTGCCGAAGAGTTTATTAAATATCTTTTGGCAGATATTCTTGAGAATTGCTATGAGGACATGGAATTTTTTAATCAGCGAATCGATAAAACGATCCTCAAAACTCTACAGCATATTTTAGATAATCAGTTCGAAAGATTGACTTATACCGATGCTATCGATCGCCTGCAAAAATCGACAGAGAAATTTACTTACTCTGTTGAATGGGGCTGTGCGCTACAGGCAGAACACGAACGTTATCTTAGTGAAAAGGTATTTAAGAAACCAATCATTGTCTATAATTATCCGGAAAAAATAAAATCGTTTTATATGAAACTGAATGAGGATGGAAAAACGGTTCGGGCGATGGATGTCCTGCTTCCTAAACTCGGAGAAATAATTGGTGGCAGTCAGCGAGAAGAGAACTACGATATTTTATTAAAACGCTTGAAAGATAGTAATCTTGACCCTGAGGAATACTGGTGGTACCTGGATCTCAGAAGATTTGGGTCCGCACCGCACTCAGGTTTTGGATTGGGGTTCGAACGTTTGGTTCAGTTTGTAACGGGCATGGAAAATATCCGTGATGTAATCCCTTTCCCCCGCACTCCTAAACACGCGCAATTCTAGCCGGCGAAGTGGCGGTTGGCAATTTACCTTTTCAGCAAAGCCATTGCTTTTCATGTTAGTGGGTGGGATTAGGTCGAAGTAGGACGGCAGTTTCTATATGCTGGGTTTGCGGGAACATATCGACTATACGCAGATCATCGATATGATAGCCCTCGAGCCTTTCTAGATCACGGGCGAGAGTGGATGGATTGCAGGATATATAAATAATTTGTTCCGGCTTCGATTTGATTAGTGTTTTGAGAACCGACTCGGAGCACCCTTTGCGGGGCGGATCAATTATGAAAGTGTGAACTTTTTCTTCAGATGCAACTCTAGGTACAAGTTCTTCCGCGTTTCCTGTCAGAAACTGGCAATTGTTAATTCCATTAGTTTTCGCGCTCAGGCGAGCGTCTTCCATGGCCGGTTCAAATTGTTCAATGGCGATCACGTTCTTTCCTTTTGCTGCCAGCCAAAGGGCTATGCCTCCGGAACCACTGTAGGCGTCTACAATGGTTTTTTCTTGAGTATTTTCCACCCAATTACGGATTAGATTGTATAAGGTTAAAGTTTGCGCGGAATGAATTTGAAAAAATGATCCTAGAGAAAGGTGAAAGCTCAAATTATCAAGCTTGTCTGTAAATCGGTTTTTCCCCCATAGAATTTTGTTTTCTTTTCCTAGTATTACATTGGTGGTTTGTGGGTTAATGTTTTGAATGAGGCCCACAATACCTAGTTTTTTTAATTCATTCTCCTTGGTGAGTTCTACTAGAAAATTTCGCGGGAATCGGCCTTCATTGGTGACCAGTCCAACAAGGGTTTCACCGGTGGACTCCGAATGTCGGATGACCAGTCCTCTCACAAGACCTCGATGATGTTCCTCATGGTAAATGGATATTTGATTTTTCTTTAAGAGGTATCGTAGCCATTCCTTGGTTTTGTTGATGGGTTCTAAAAGAATACCGCAAACAGCGGAGTCGGCAACATTATGTGAACCTTCGGAATAGAATCCGATTTTTGGGTCGCTGGTTTTTCCCTGTACAGCAAAACTGCCTTTGTTGCGGTAATGATATTGTTGCTCTGCAGCAAAGGCTTCAATATTTTTTGGTAGTTCGATACCGCCAATTCGATTTATGCTGTCCCGTACGACTTGAATTTTAAATTCGAGCTGTTTCTCGTAACTGAGATCCTGAAATTTACATCCGCCACATTTATAAAAAACCGGGCAGGGAGGATCGATTCGGTCTTTGGATAATTGCATTCGTTCAAAAACATCTACTACTCCGAAGCGAGGAGTTGTTTTGATCACCTTTCCTCTGATGCGATCACCGGGAAGACCACCTGGAGTGAAGAGGGTATATCCGCTATGACGACAGAGTCCAGCACCGCTGGAAGCAAGAGTTTCAACATCCAACTCTAGTCGGTCCCCCCTTTTTACAGGGATATTAAGTTTGCGTTTTGCCATTATTTATTTGGAATCCCTATTATTAAAGGAGGGGAACCTTAGCATACTAAGTTGGCAGAATCTAATAAGGTAGTAAAATTTTTACTGCATTATAAAATCGGTTCCTCAGTAGGAATCTGCATTGAAAGAGTTGTATACTTTCCACTATGAACGAAACCATAGCTATATTAGGAGCCGTTTCCGAAGAAATCGCCGGCATCAAGAGAAAAATTAATATTTCTGATCGGGTGCGTCTAGATAAATCCGAAGCCTGGTTTGGCAAATGGCACGGCAAAAATATTGTCCTCGTTCGCACAGGTGTTGGGAGGAAAAGAGCTAAAAACGCAACCCATCAGGTCATTGATAAGTTTAATCCAGAAGTTATTATCAGTATGGGTTATGCTGGCGCGTTAACCGAAGAGTTGAATGTGGGGGACCTGTTTGTAGCCAGTACTATATTGAGTCCGGAGAGTGATTCAATGTCTTTTGATATGGGTGATCCGAAAAATTTAAAATGGTTAGAATTAACAAAAAAAACTCCACCCCCCGAAAATGTTAAATTAAAGGTAGGAAGGCTTATTACCGTTGATATGGTTGTTCATACTCCAGATGCAAAAAAAGAACTTGGGAATCGGTTTAGAGCAGAAGCTGTGGAAATGGAAACTCTTGAAATAGCCCTACTTACTCGTTTAAATAAAATTCCATTTATTTCCATCAGGGGAATTTCTGATGCGGTGAATCATGAACTGATTGACTCTTCAAGCTTTCTTGGTAATGATGGAGAAATATCTAAATTAAGAGCAGGTTGGTATGTGCTAACACACCCCAAGTCGCTCAAAAATGTATTTTCCCTCCGTTCTAACACACAAATTGCCACCCAAAATTTAACCGATTTTATATCCAGGTTGATCTCGACTTAGCTCTCTTCTTTTGGAAGAATTCACCTTAGCAGGCACAAACGATATCTTTTGCTTTCCCGGTAAGTTCTTGAGCCCCTTGAATACGTTCGATAAAGACTTCTGGAATTTTCTTTCTTTTCATAGCAGCCACTGTTTTCCCAACATCGTATTCCACATAGTGAATTTCGACTTTGCGGTTGACGGTGTCTATGGTGATATAACTCGATTCCATGCCTCCATGGCGGGGTTCTCCTACGCTTCCTGCATTAACAATTAATTTTGGATTCAACTTAACCTTTCTCCCTGGCGATGACCGTTTCATTAAATTATTGTCACGCGTCTTGACAGTCAAGGTACCCGATACTTCTTTGACGAAGGGAACATGGGTGTGCCCGCACATTAGTATTTCACAATCACCACTTGCTGCACGTTCAAATAGAATAAGCTCATGAGTTGAATCCATCAAGTATTCACTCGTGGAACGAGGACTACCATGGACGAAAAGGACATTCCCGGAATCATCTTTCATTCCAAAGGGTAACTCTCTTAAAAAATTTTTAAAGGATCAGAGTGCTACAAAACATTTTCCTGCTCTTGGCGAAGCAACAATTTCTGGCTTAATGGTTTCAGCTGACAACGAAACAGGTTTAGCAAACAAAGTTGAACCAATTGTTTTAGGTAAATATTTAGAAAACAGAATATAATTTATGGCCGGTCACTCACATTGGGCAGGAATAAAACACAGAAAGGGCAGAGCGGACAAACAAAGATC
>ENA-UPTF01002642-UPTF01002642.1-marine-metagenome-genome-assembly--contig:-NODE-2642-length-10229-cov-2.652384_pt1 | contig 10229 bp, 11 predicted proteins | sample MGYA00238166_ERZ767019 | MGnify/ENA primary metagenome ERZ767019 (study PRJEB28930, sample SAMN06266391) | marine metagenome | isolation source: Sea water from 250 m depth | place: Atlantic Ocean... | reverse complement strand
AAAGCGGTATCCAAGAAGGCCGTGGTCAAGAAAGCGGTATCCAAGAAGGCCGTGGTCAAGAAAGCGGTATCCAAGAAAGCTCCCGCAAAAAAGAAAACGACTTCACGATCCAATCATAAGTTCGGAGCGGCGACCACGGCGGCTATTTTGGGTTTGCCGGCTACACCGGCCAAACGAGCCGCTCAAAAGCGGAAGGTGAACAAGCTTAATAATAGTGGCAAATGGGCGAGTCAAAAACAGCTCTTGATCGGCCTTCGCGACCGGTTGACCGATCAGCGTAATGGTCTTGCCAAGGAGTCCGCCAAGGAAATGGAAAGCTACGGCGTCCATATGGCTGACTCTGGCACCGACAATTTTGACAGGGACTTCAATCTGAGTTTGCTTTCGTCTGACCAAGACGTGATCTACGAGATTGAAGAGGCCCTCAAGCGGATCGAAAAGGAAACCTACGGCACTTGCGAGATAACCGGGAAGCCGATTCCCCAGACACGCCTCAACGCCATTCCGTGGACGCGATTCCGGGTGGATGCTCAGAGCGAACTTGAACAGTATGGCGTCCTGCAAAACCGCTCACTTGGACGGTTGGGCACTATCACCACGCAGGGATCATCGGCCAAGGACAATGTCACTAAGGAAATTCCTGAACCCAAGTCAAAGAAAGATTAATTTATGGCCAGAGAAACAGTTATTCTTGAGTGTACGGAGGCCAAGGACGAAGGCAAGCCAGTGTCCCGTTACTTGGGCCAACGCAACAAGAAAACCCAGCCCGATCGGCTGGAGATGAAAAAGTACAACCCCAATCTGCGCCGTCACACGGTGCATCGCGAGATCAAGTAATATGCCAAGGAAGAAGGACAAAAAACGGGACTCGAACCAAAAGCGTCCGCCACGCCCGAAGCCCAAGATCGATTTCACCATCGACAAATTGGAGTACCGCAACACGGAATTGCTGCAGACATTTGTAACTGGCCATGGTCGTATCCTGCCGCGCAAGTACACCGGCCTGCCGGCGCACTATCAACGTCGGATGGCCAACGCCATCAAGCGTGCTCGCCAGTTGCTCCTGATGAAGTAACCGACTTTCAAGCCGCAGCGCCCTACACGAGTGCGTCGGCTTTTAATGCCCGCCAACAGCGAATGAATTGGCATAACTAAAGCACACTTGGCCAAGTGCTTGGCCGTCACCCAATTTGACTTACGCGCTCCTCTTATTTTCCGTTTTAGCCGCCGCACTCACTGTGCTGTGGCTCAAGCCGTCGAATCGTAACAACCTCAAGCTGCTGATCGCCTTTAGTGGTGCCTACCTGCTCTCGATCACGGCGCTGCATATGTTGCCGGAAGTGTTCATCGGGGATGGACGAGGGGCCTATTTTGGCGCGTTCATTCTGGTCGGTTTTTTTATCCAAGTGATGCTCGAGCATCTCTCGGGTGGAATCGAGCACGGCCATGCGCACACGCACCGGCACAGCCGATTGCCGGTCGGGATGATGGTGGGTTTGTGCCTTCATGCGTTCCTTGAGGGCATGCCGCTTGGTGGCGGGGACACTGGCCACACGCATCACGGCCACACGCATCACGGCCACACTCATAGCCATTCCCACGTCCTGGAGCCGCTGCTGGTGGGCATCGTGTTGCACAAGTATCCGGTGGCCATAGTGTTCCTGTCGATGCTACTTGACAGCGACTTGAGCAAGTTTAAGGCATATGGCCTGCTGGCTGTTTTTGCCGCGATGGCACCGCTGGGTACGCTTCTGAGCGGGTTCGAGGTGATCGGCCAATATCATCGTGAAAGCCTCGCCATCGTCATTGGTATATTCCTTCACGTCTCGACGACGATCCTTTTCGAGAGCAGCGAAGGTCATCGCTTTAACGCCTACAAGATGATGGCAATTGCCGCCGGCCTAGCCCTGGCGGCTGCCAGCATGCTGCTGAACCCTCACTGACACGTGCACTTACGGCTTTGACTTGCGGGCAGCGCGAGCCTTCGGAGCGCGGAACAATTCCATCTGCCGTTCACGCAGCATTCCGTGTGCCTTGAGTACACGGATCAACTGCAGGATATCCGAGCGCTGGTAATTGCGATTTTTTTCCACACCATCAATCAGGGAGGTAAGCAGTACTGGAAACTCAATCACCCCATCGACCCCCTTGTCGCGAAGGAACTCGATACTTTCGCGCCGCAGTTTTTTTGAGGATGGGAGCGACGGTGCGACAAGTATCTTGAGGAAAACGGCATCGGCGCCGAACACTGCCTCCGCTGCTTTTGCGGCTGCCGGTTGTGCGAACCGAAAAATCTCCGGCGAGTTGATCATCACCGCCGGGCTGAATGTCTCCGTATGCCAGCCTTTCACGGCATAAACAGCGCGGCGAATGTGCTTCAAATTAGCCAGTTTCAATTCGAATGGTAGCGAGGCTTTCGACTCGGTCGCCGACGGATTGGAGGCAAAAAAATCGATGTGCGAGTCGTGCCGGCGCGATGGCGCGACAAATTTACGACCCTGTTGTACCAGGAAGCCGTTGGCCTCGAGGAACTCACGAACAATCGTTTCGCTGATGGCAGACATTATTTTAGCGCAGTATTGATGGTTGCCCTTGGCACGTCTATCCCAAATTCCACTTGACCGACTTTTCGGGCCAGTACGAACTTTACTTCGCCACCGCTGACCTTTTTGTCGAGTTTCATCGCGGCGAATACCTTGGCCAACTGCGGCTTGGTCAAGCGCACCGAGGTCGGCAGCCCGGCTTGCTGAAACAGCCTCTTGATGCGATTGACTTGCGCCTGGTCAAGCCCAAGTACGTCGCGTGAGATTTTCGACGCAGCCACTTGGCCGATTGAGATCGCTTCGCCGTGCAAATATTTTCCGTAACGTGAGATTGCCTCGAGCGCGTGGCCGATGGTGTGGCCGTAGTTCAGGATGGCGCGCAGACCGTCTTCTCGTTCGTCCTGCTCGACGACCTTGGCCTTGATCTGGCAACTGCGGGCGACGATGTGCGCCATGCCTTTAGCCTCGAGTCGCAGTAACTCTGGCAGCGTACGCTCGAGTCGGCGAAACAGCACCGCGTCGTAAATGATTCCGTACTTGATTACCTCGGCTAGCCCTGCTCGCAACTCTCGCTTGGGCAAAGTCTTGAGCGTGTCGAGATCGGATAGCACAAGGCGCGGCTGGTAAAATGCCCCGACCAGGTTTTTGCCGGCCTTCAGGTTAACGCCGACCTTTCCACCGACCGAACTGTCAACTTGGGCAAGCAACGTCGTCGGCACCTGCACAAAACCGATGCCGCGTAGGTAGCTCGCCGCGAGAAAGCCGGCGATATCGCCAACCACGCCGCCGCCCAGAGCCACGATGAATGAGCTTCGCTCGATCCGGTGACAGGCCAACTTGTCGTAACAGGCTTGAATTGTTTTCAGGCTCTTGGCGGTCTCGCCGACAGGCACTCGGATTTCCAGCGGCGAAAACCCGGCTAGGCGCAAAGAGGCCAACGCCGCCTTGGCGTAGAGTCGCCCCACGGCGCGATCGGTCACCACTGCACAGCGTTTTCCCAACTTGAGCCGACGACACTCCCCGCCCAACCTGGGCAGAAGGCCGTTACCGATTTTAATGGAGTAACTGCGATCCCCAAGGGGTACTTTAACCGTCCGCATACGCGGGAAGATACGGACGAGAGGCCACGGGCCAAAGCCCAAAAGGATCAGTCGGTGAAAATGAGTCTCCCGTGTTGCACCGGCTCGGTGCTAGTATCGAGGCGGAGCGAGAGGTCGGGGAGGATGTTCGTGACCCTGCCGCTGGCGATCAGTTTGGCGTTGTCACACTCGCCGGCGGTCTCTTCCCAGACTTCCACTTTACGTCCGATGACGCAGCTATGGTGCACATAATCGTCATATAACTCATTCGGCCCGCGCTCGAGCAATTGCTTGTGCCGTTTAGCCAGGCTCTTGAGCAGTATGGCTAGTATCGTCGGGAGAGTGATGAGGGTGTCCGGCGCAAATTCGCGCAGGCTGCTCGGCGGTTGCACGAACTTCCCGCTTGGCAACTCCGGCGTAATGGCGATGTTGACGCCGATGCCCAGCACGACGTGCTCGATACGCTCGCCTTTAGCCAAAGTCGAGGTGATCACACCGCAAACCTTGCGACTGCCGAGCAGCACGTCGTTGACCCACTTGATGCGTGGTGCTTGGTCAAACGCATTGAAATGGCCAAGTGCATCAACCACCGCCAGGGTCGGTAGCATGCTCAGGCCAAGGCCAAGTTCGCTTGTCGGGCGATTGGGCGAGAACAGAGCCGTCAAGTGCAGATTGCCCTCGAGAGCGCGCCAAGGCCGGCCCCGGTTGCCGTGAAAGTTGTCGCCGGTCACGGCGAGACAAGCAAATGGCGTGGGCGGTGCAGTGTCCGATTGCAATAGTGCCCGTATGCCGTCCATCTGCGATACGGCAGAGTGGCCAACGGCCATAATTTGCCGCCATGGCGTAGGGGCACTCCGGCACACAATCTCCGCTTGGCCAAGCCCGCCAACGGCCTGCCAAGTGTGGCGGGTGTCGAGGGACAGTCTTGAGAGATTGGCTGCTTTCCAGCCAAACTGGCCGCCAGTTTCGGCAAAACCGTCCAGCGCCTCCGGGCAATCTGTGATGATGAGTGACTCGGGTATCACCGTCCGTGCGGATGGTGGCCTTGGCAGGGTGACTGCAAAAGAAAAATCAGGCTGGAGAAGTCGGGGCAGTTGTCCTAGAGTCCGCCCATGCAGCGTTGGACGAGTCCTTTGCTCTTAGCCGCGGTGGTGTTTCTCTCATTGCCGAACAGTTCCCCCGCACCGATCGTTTTCCGACCCGGCGAAGGCTGGTCCTACGAGAGCATTAGTGGCGGCGGCAGTTGGCGTCGTGCGACTGCCAAGGATCAGCTCGAGGTGGGGAAGAAGGCATTCGCGGCGCAGGACTGGAAAACCGCGTTTAAGGCAGCCCGCCGAACGGTGGCTGAGTGGCCGTTGTCTGACCTAGCGCCCGAGGCCCAGTTGCTGCTAGCTCAGGCATACGAAAAACGGGGTGACGACCAGAAGGCATTTGCCGAGTATCAAAATCTCCTACGGTTTTATCCACAGAATGTCGATTTCGCGGGTATTCAGTCCAGGCAGTTTGCCATTGCCACTCGGTATCTGAACGGCCAGCGCTTCAAGTTGTGGGGTCGTATTCCACTCTATCGGTCGATGAAAAAGACGTCCGCCATGTTTCAGGACATCGTCAATAGCGGCCCGTTCAGTTCCGTGGCCCCCAAGGCTCAGATGAATATTGGCCAGGCCTGGGTTAACAAGGCGCGTGGTTTTCAGTTCTCCCAGAATGAACGGCACAAGAACTACCACATGGCTGTCGAGGCATTCAAGAAGGTGGCCGACAAGTATCACGACCGACCGGAGATCGCATCCGAGGGGTTGTTCGCTGCCGGTGCGGCCTACCAGCAGCAATCGCTGGATGCCGAATACGACCAGGGTGTGACCCACAAGGCCATCGACTCCTTTTCAGATTACATCGCGCTTTATCCCAATGAGGAACAGGTGTCCACGGCACGCGAAAGAATTAAGGCAATGAAGGTTGAGCAGGCCCGGGGCAACCTGAAGATCGCGCGCTATTACGAAAAGCGGAGAAAGTGGGCTAGTGCAAATATCTACTATAACGAAGTAAAAGATCTCGCCCCCGGCACCGATTACGCTGAGACCGCATTGCAGAAGATCGCCGAGTTGCAGCCACGGCTCGATGTGGAAAAAGCATCGAGTGCACAACCGAAATGACCCGTTTGGCCGCCAGTCACGTCGCCATCTTCTTGACTGCTGCCTTGACGGCCACCGGTTGCGCCAGCTACCGGCTGGGGCCGGTGAACCCCGCGATTCCCGCCGGCCAAGCCATTGAGGTGGGCCTGTTTGAAAATGCCACGCCTCAGTCCGGCCTCACCGAGTCGGTCAATGCTTCCATTCGCCGCGAACTGCATCGCGATGGTACGTTCGGGCTGGCCACCGGCGGCGATGGCGACGTGCTGCTTACCGGCAATATCACTGCTTACCGCAGATCCGCCGTAAGCTTTCAGCCGCGGGACATTCTCAGCGTGCGTGACTTCGAGGTGGAACTTGTCACCCGCATTCTCGCCGCCGAGAAGGCCACCGGTAAGGTGCTGATTGATCACGAGTTGACCGGCCGCACTACCGTCCGCCTGGGTGGCGACCTTGCCAGTGCCGAGCGCCAGGCGCTCCCGCTGCTTGCTAACGATCTGGCCAGGAAAACTGTTGCGCTTCTCGCCGAGGGTGAGTGGTGAGCCGTTGCCTGGCCAAGCTGATTCTTCTGTCCTCCCGCGAATGTACGAGTTGCTTAAAACCAGCCCGAGCAGTAAGGCGCGTCTTGGCCGGTTAACGACCGCACGCGGTGTGATCGACACGCCGGTGTTCATGCCGGTCGGCACGCAGGCCAGCGTCAAGGCGCTCGACCTGCGCGAACTCAACGAGATCGGCACGGAGATTCTTCTCGGCAACACATACCACCTCTTTCTTCGCCCCGGCCTTGATATCATTCGCAAGGCAGGCGGCCTGCACCGGTTCATGAACTGGGACAAGCCGATCCTCACCGACAGCGGCGGATTTCAGGTTTACAGTTTGGCCAAGATTCGTAAGGTGCGTGACGATGGCGTTGAGTTTCAGTCACACCTCAGTGGTGAGACGCTCTTTCTAGGCCCGAAAGAATCGATGGCCATCCAGCGCGAATTGGGTTCTGACATCGCAATGCTGTTCGACGAATGTCCGCCGCACGGGGCATCCGACAGTGAATTGCAAGCTGCCGTCAGGCGCACGCTTGGTTGGGCCGCCATCTGCGCCAGACAACCCCGCGCCGAGGGCCAGTTGTACTTTGGCATCGTGCAGGGCGCCAATGCCCCCGAGCTGCGCAAGCGTTGTGCTGAGGAACTGGTGGCGATGGACTTCGACGGCTATGCCATCGGTGGCGTCAGCGTCGGTGAGCCGGAGCCGGAGATGATGCACGCCGTCGAGATTACCGAACAGCATTTACCTGCCGACAAGGCGCGTTATGCGATGGGCCTTGGCACCCCGGCTCAGTTGATCGAACTCGTCGCGCGTGGTGTGGACATGTTCGACTGCGTGCTGCCGACCCGTGTCGCTCGCAATGGCACCGCCTACACCTCGAGCGGTGCGATTAACCTCCGCGCTAGCCATCAGAAGGAAGACTTCGGACCAATCGAGGAGGGCTGCGAGTGTTTCGCCTGCCTGCACCATACCCGCGCCTACCTGCGTCATCTTCTCAAGGCTGGTGAAATTCTCGGACTACGAATGCTCAGCGTGCACAACTCGCATTTTTTCCTTGAGGTGATGCGTGATATCCGACGCCACCTGGCTGGAGGCACCTTCGATGACTACCGTAAACAATTCATTGCGAACTATAAGCCCACCTCAAAAGTCATAGAGGGTCGTGCCAACTCTAGGCTGACAGGGTAACATCAAGCCAATTTAGTTTGGCAAAACTATGAATTTGATTTCGGCGCTGATGAGGGGTTTCAGCGACTCGTAAGCGGCGGCGAGTTGCTCGGGCGTGGTGGCTTTGTCCGGGCGCAGTTCCAGTGTGATTATCCAGCCTAAGTGTCGGCGGACGTTGACCATGGCGGCAAGTTGCTCTGTTATTGGTTTGTTGTCCCGGAATACTTGGTCAAGTGCGGTGTCGGCGAATTGAATCGATCCGTCGCTGGTGATTCGGAGTTTCACAGTCACTTGTCCCGGCTTTGGTGCGATGGGTTTGAGCCCGGCGGCGAGTTGGAGTTCGCCCAGCAACTTTCTGCCGTTTTCGCTCAATTCCGATTCTGGTACTTGATCAAGTACTTGATCAATTTCTCCAAGATGCAGGCGCATCAGCTTCAGGGGCCGGTTTCGTCGGCCGTCTCTTGTGCCACCAGAGGCCATGCGGATGAGTTGCTGCAGTTCGGCGGTGTCTAACCGCCAGTCGAGTGGCAGGGCATTAGAGGGCGTCCGGTTTGTGGCTGTTTTAAAATCGACAAAGAGTCGATAACGCCCTAGCGCTCGGCCCTCGAGTTTGCTCGAGTCGATCTCGATGCGCTTTGTTAAACTCTGTTTTTTTGATAACACAAGTTTTTCTGGGGCCGTGCGAATGCGGGTGGGGGTTAGCGGCGTTCGTCTGCCGGTGGTATCCAAAAACCAAAGCGCAAAGTCGCTTGGCCAGTGGATTGTCTGCACTGTCCCGGACGTACTACTTAGTTTGAGCTCAAGCGCTATTTTTTGGAGCGGGAGCAGTCGGTCGGGTCCATCTAGGTGAAGCACAACCCCGGCTTTGCTGTGTCTGGCAATATAGTCACTCGGAGTCAGTAGTGTGGTCCCGATAGGTTCAGCCGTGGCGGAATCTTTCCAGAGTTGCCAATTACGTGGGACTTGTGGCTGTTGGTTGTCGAGCAGTCCGGTGTATCTGGCAGTGAGTTTGTATTCGCCGGAGCGCTCAATGTTGAGCCAGTCGCCGAGGTACGTCTCGAAAACGGTCGGCTTGTCGGGGAGTAATCGTGCGGCGCGAGCGAATCGGTGCGCCGTCAACTGTGCGGTGGAAGTCGCCGGCTCAGAGCGGAGCGTGACCTGGTCAAGCGACGCGGTGACGCGGCCGTTGAACCGGCAGCAGCCCTCCCACATGAAGGCCAGTCGTTGGTCGCCGCGGTTGACGAATTCCCAGCGTAGCGGCACCGGATCGCCAATGACGTGAAACGGCGCCTCGGGAATCGTGATTCGCAGCTCGACCTGCGCGGCTTGGCCAATCGGCGTGGCCAGGCCAAGGGCCATCAGGAGAATGACCAGCCGGTCACTTGGCGATTTTATTGACGACGATGTCGTCATAGCGAATCGGGGTGCCGGAGTAGGGACTTCCCCAAACGGAGGGCTTCCCATTGCGCGGTTCCTTGGTTTCCTTGTGAGTGATGGTGGGCTTGGCCGGGGCGGTCTTGCCGTCTACCCATACTCGGCCGCTGACAGTCCACTCGGTATCGCCGGTTTGCTCGACCCGCAGTGCGAGTCGTAGCCACTCGCCGCCACCCCAGCGGAACGGCACCTTAGCCACGACGACGCTGCCCTTGAGCAGCTCTATCGCTCGCTTGGCCGGGGCTGCCTGCAGCCGGTAGCCGTTGACGCCGTTCAGTGCGACGCCGAACACCGGGTAGCGCCGGCCTTTTTTCGTCCCAAACATCCGCGCACTAATCTCGTTGCCGTGGCGGGCCGACGGGCCAAACATAAAACCAAACGCATCAAGCGGCGCACCGGGTAACTCGAGGAACTTGTTGTTGCCTTGCTTTTTTACTGCAAAGGCACCGTCGAGCACGAGAAAATCGTCCGGCACTTCGCCCAGTGCGGTTTTTTCAAAATTGGTTTGGTACAACGGCTCCGTCGCATATGCCGTCAATGCAGACAAGCCAAGCGCCAATAAAAAACGTAAGAGAGTCTTGGGATGCGGTGGTGTCCACTGATTTTTTAGACGTAGAGAGCTTGGAGCTGCAGAGGACCGCAGAGGATACATAAATCGTTGCTGACTTGGTTTGCTCTTCATTAAATAATTCAGTCGCGTCTCAATCCATCCAGTAGATTGCCATACAGCGAGAGTGTTGTGGCCGTCCATGTCCAAAGACTGGCGAGTAGTAGCACGCCGCCAAGCGTCAGTCCGAGGAGAGTATAAGGTACATCGGCGGTTGGGGAAAGCATGGCGGGCAGCACGGCCAGCCCGGCGGCGATGGTGCCAATAAGTAGTCCGCCAATCAGAAGGCTGATGTATTCCACCAAGACAAACTGCTTGATCGAGTTTTTCTCAAAGCCAATTGCGCGGAGTAGAGCAAGTTCGCTTTTGCGTTCCTCTACATTGCGCATCACCACGACTCCCAGGCCCAGGCTGCCGAGCAACAGCCCTAGTCCGCCGAGCACTTGAAAGGTTTTTAAATAGGTGTTTTGCACGGCATTCAGCTCGCCGAGGCGTTGTGTGGTGCGGACCCATTCAAAGCCGTGATCCTCCATCGCATTGTTCAGTTCGTCGCTGATCTCTTTTATTTTTGCCTCGGGACCGTCGATCAAAAAGACCCGGTAACCGCTTTGACTTGGGAACCTCTTAATGAAGTCGGATTCCGGAATGATGAGGTTGCCCTGCAGAATGCTGTCGGCAAGCTGACCAACGAATTTCACCCTGAACGTGTTTCCATGTTCGTCGGTGTAGC
>ENA-UPTF01002640-UPTF01002640.1-marine-metagenome-genome-assembly--contig:-NODE-2640-length-10238-cov-2.559984_pt1 | contig 10238 bp, 9 predicted proteins | sample MGYA00238166_ERZ767019 | MGnify/ENA primary metagenome ERZ767019 (study PRJEB28930, sample SAMN06266391) | marine metagenome | isolation source: Sea water from 250 m depth | place: Atlantic Ocean | study... | reverse complement strand
AGGAGTTGGAAAAGGTTCTGATTCTCTTCGATGAAAACAGTGGCTGCCCCGATAAATAGTCCGAGTGCAGACCAACCAATTGCCATTCCCATAATCAGAGGCATCGTTCCCTTCAGGCCGTGTTGAGAGCCATGTGCGGCGCACAACACATTGTTAGGACCAGGGGAAAAGCACATCGCGATTTGGAAGGCAAAGGTGGCCAGCAGTAGCTCAGTGTCCATGCCATCAAGTCCGGAATCAATCGGTCTTAGCGGCTGCTAATGCTTGGTCTATGTCATTCCAGAGATCTTCGACGTTCTCGATTCCTATACTCATTCGAACAAAACCGGGTACGATCCCCGCCTCAATCCGAACATCCTCAGGTACGAACATGTGACTTGAGTTGAATGGGCATTCTACCAAACTCTCGACACCTCCCAAACTGGTTGCTTCGAAGATTATCTCGAGGTTTCGCATGAACTTGAGTGCTGCCTGATCGCCTCCCTTCACGACAAAGGAGATCATCCCAGTTCCACGGGGAGATATTCTCTGAGCGACCTCATAATCTGGGCTGGAAGGAAGGCTAGGATGGTTTACGTGCTCAATCATGTCGTGCTCTTCCAAGCGTCGTGCGATGTCTGCTGCATTCGCAGTATGAATCGGCATTCGGGCGTGCAATGTTCGTATTCCTCTCTCAAGCAAGTAGCACATGTGTGGATCAGCAGCCCCGCCAAAGTGGACTTTCTTCGGGAAAATCTCGGCCACGAGGTCCTTTCTTCCGACGACCAAACCGGCGATTAGGTCAGAATGGCCACCGAGGTATTTGGTGCCAGAATGGATGACTAAATCGAAACCGAGATCGATTGGATTGCATCCCCATGGAGTAGCGAAGGTGTTGTCGACAATGGAGATTAGGTCGTGTTTCTTCGCCAACGCTGCCATAGCCTCGAGGTCGCAGACCTTGATGACAGGATTCGTGATAGTCTCGACGTAGAGTATCTTGGTGTTCTCCTGGATTGCTGCCTCATATGAAGAAGGGTCGCGCATATCGGCCATCGTCACCTCGATGCCAAAGCGGGGGAGGTCTTCGGTCATCAGACCATAAGCGCCGCCGTAACAATCGGGACTAGCAATCATGTGGTCTCCTTCAGAGAGTAAAGACATCAGAGTTGTGGAGATGGCTGCCATTCCGCTTGCGAAAACCTCGCCGTCTTCTGCACCCTCAAGTTGAGTTAACTTCATTGCGACACCCTCAGAATTGATGCTGGAGAGACGGGAGTAAAGAGCGGTGTGTTGGGCTCCGTCGGCCCAGCCCGCGTAACGCTCGTCAGTCAGTTGATATGTAGCGGTGGTGAAGATGGGAGTAACCGCGGCACCTTCGATATTCTGAGTGCCCGACCATACAGCTCTTGTTTCGAACTCCTTGTCTGAGTGTTTCTCGTTCATGGATGGCCGAGTCGCTGTCTAAACATCAATGATGCGCCTGAAGAGTTAGTCCAGCCCCACAGCCGAGAGTACGGAATCGATGTTGGCGTCAACAAGAATTGATTTTACGTGTGAGTTGTCAACTGCTACTTCTGGATCCTTCAAGCCATGTCCTGTCACAGTAACCACTACTGTGCTGCCATCAGGAATGGTAGAAATCTCGTGGTGTTTCAGAAGGCCCGCTATTCCGGCTGCGGAGGCTGGCTCGACGAAGATTCCGGCCGTTCTGGCGAGAAGTCTGTGAGCATCTAGAATCTCTTCGTCACTTACCATGCCTATTGCTCCGGCCGACTGTTCAACCGCCTCATTAGCCCTGTCCCAACTGGCCGGGTTACCTATTCGTATCGCTGTAGCGACTGTCTCTGGGGAATCCACCGGGGCCCCCCGCACAATGGGAGCGGCCCCCTCTGCCTGCCAGCCAAACATATTGGGCAAACGCGAAATCATACCCGAATTGAAGTACTCTTTGTATCCCTTCCAGTAAGCGGTAATATTCCCAGCATTACCGACCGGGAGGAAGTGCATATCTGGGGCTGCTCCAAGTTCGTCACAAACCTCGAATGCTCCAGTTTTCTGTCCTTCTATTCGATACGGATTGATACTGTTGACTACTTCGAAGTCCTCTCTTTCGCCCAGCACCCTGACTATTTCCAAGGCGTCATCGAAGTTCCCTCTCACTTCGATAGTCTGGGCGCCGTGAATTAGTGCCTGTGCCATCTTACCTGAAGCGATCTTTCCCTTAGGGAGAAGAACGAGGCAGGTCAAACCCGAAGCGGCGGCGTAGGCGGCGGCCGAAGCACTGGTATTGCCTGTGCTGGCGCAGACGAGGAACTTAGCCCCACGCTCGACGGCCTTTGTGACTGCGAGTGTCATTCCTCGATCCTTGAAAGAACCCGTCGGATTGAGGCCTTCATGCTTGATTAGGAGGTTGAAATCCGCACCCATCTCCCGGACAATCTGCCCTGCATCAATCAGTGGTGTTCCACCTTCGTTGAGAGAGATGATGCAGGTATCTTCCGTCACAGGAAGGAAGTCACGATAGCGTCTGATTACCCCGTGACTTGTCATGGTGAGCCCTGATGGGCTTCAGCCATGAACCTCACCCGGACTACCGAAGCGACCTGCTATATTGAGGCAGACAGCAACTACGGGGCCAATCAAAACGGCGAAGACGATTGTTCCTACTCCGAAAGTTCCGCCCAAAAACAGCCATCCTATCACGAGAACCATGATTTCTATCGCGCCGCGTACTCTGGCAATTGGAACCCCCAAAACTCTCTGCAACCCAGTCATCCACCCATCTCTAGGGCCCGGCCCTAGGTTGGCAGTAAGGTAGATGGCGCTGCCGACGCCAATCAGTACCACCCCCAGGAGTACCTGAACTATGGCGAGATATTGGTTATCAGGGGTAGGGAGGAGGGGTACCATAACCTCGATTGCTGCGGCTATGATAACCGCATTGAGGATAGTTCCTATCCCGGGTTTTTCCTTCAACGGAATCCACAAAAGAAGGACTAGGGCGCTGACGAGGAATGTAGCTTGGCCCACTGTCCATTCGATATTGATGGCTATGCCCTCAGCTAGAACAGTCCAAGGGGTGTTTCCAATACCTGCAGCAACCAGGATTGCATCCCCAGTACCGAACACCCACAAACCAATTACTAGGATGATGAGGGTCTGAAGTCTTGGTTTGAGAGTCATTGGGTCGTCTGCGCTCCATCGAGTGGTGGGGACTTCTTTGGCGGGGCGAAGCATGTCCGTCAGGCCCATGGCCCTGCGAAATACTGGCAGCCAATCAAACCGATGCATACTTTGAATGGCAGAAGACCTCTAGCCTCACTAGGTGAGGCTGTGGAGATTTGGGAAGAGCCCATAGAAACTGGTGAGGTGCCAGAAGACTCTTCCCAATTCGACGTCATCGTAGTCGGTGGGGGGCCTGGTGGCTCTGCAGCAGCGGCTTACAACGCCCTCAATGGAAGCAAGGTGCTGCTGCTTGAGAAAGATGTCTGGCCGAGAGACAAGGTTTGTGGTGATGCGGTTGGCGGAAAGTCGTTATCTCATGTTGAGGAACTTGGTGTTCTGCCTATGATTCAGGCCACACCTTACTACCAAGTAGATTCGATCGTCTTTGGTAGTGCAAACGGTTCAGAAGTCAGAGTAATGCTGCCTGAGAAGAGCTATGAGGCCAAGGGACTGATGTCCGGTTACGCATTACCTAGAGTACAGTTCGACTACATGATGTTCAAACGGGCCACTGAGTTGGTCAGGGAGAATGGAGGCTCGGTGATTCAGGGATTCTCTGTCAACGAGGTGATGTCCGAAGAATTAGCAGAGGGGAGTAGGATTGTTGGTGTCTCCGGCAAGGTTGGTGGCAAGCGCTCTGATGATCCTGTGTTGACATTCACATCCCCCGTCACTATTGGTGCAGGAGGGTACAACTGTCCAGTATCAAGAAAGATTGTGGAGTTGAATGACGAACCACACAAAGATAACGAGCATTTCTGTGGGGGGTATCGAGAATATTGGGAGAATGTGGAAGGATTGGAGGGGCAAGAAGGACCTATCGAGATACACTTCATCGATGAGGTTCTCCCTGGTTACTTCTGGTTGTTCCCTGTCAGGGATGGTGTCGTAAATGTCGGAATCGGGATGTTGATCTCGGAGCAGAGAAAGCAGAAAGGAATCAAGAAGTCGTTGAAGCAGATACAGAAGTGGGTGATTGAGGAGCACCCGCGGTTCAAGGAGAGGTTTGGTGGTGCTACTTTAGTACCCGGCTCCGAGAAGGGGTGGCAATTACCATTCGGCTCCCCGAGAAAGGGTGCTCCCTCCTTCCAGCCCCGCAGAAGTGCAATGGCAGGAGCCATGGCTGTGGGAGATGCTGCCAGTCTCGTTGATCCTTTCAGCGGAGAGGGAATAGGAAACGCTCTGCTAACCGCAAAGATGACTACATCTCACTTCAACAAGGAATTGCACTCAGAGGGTTTTCCTGAAAGTGCTGCAACAGAGTACATGGAAGATCTCTGGAATGAATTAGGTGGAGAGTTATCAAACTCGACCAAGTTACAACGAATGATGAGGATTAAGATATTGACCAATTGGTTCGTCAAGAAGGCTTCTAGGAAGCCAGAAATTGGGGAGATGATGTCTGAGATGATTGCCAGCAAGGAAACTCAGAGGGCACTTTGGAATCCTTGGTTCCTGTTCAAGACGCTGGTGCTACCCTGAGGTATTGTGATGTCGGATTATTCTGCTTCTCTAGACGGTACCAAAGCCGTGTTCCTAGACCTTGATGGTACGATTTATCTGGGTTCAGATATAATCGAAGGAGCGTTGTCTTTCCTAGAAAGATTGGAGGAAAAGGGAATCATGAGGTTCTTTCTTTCAAACAATTCTAGTAAGTCTGTTGGGCAGTATTTGGAGAAGTTGCAGGGTTTTGGAATTCCGGCTACTGCTGATGAGGTTCTCCTGTCTACTCATGACCTAATTTCGTGGTTGAAAGAGAATGGAATTGAGCAGACATACTTGGTTGGGACAGAGGGTATGAGAGAGATGTTGGTGTCTGCAGGCGTGAATACGGAATCAGAGAAACCTCAGTATGTCGTCTTAGGTTATGACACAGAAATTACCTACGAGAAACTCAGCACTGCTTCAATTCACTTGCATAGAGGGGTCCCGATGGTGTCCAGTCACCCAGATGTTGTCTGCCCGTCTCCTGATGGAGGGCTACCAGACACGGGCGCCTACATGGACCTCTTTGAGGCCACAACCGGCGTACGTCCAGAGCATATCTGTGGAAAGCCAAACGCGGGTATGATCCTTCACAAGGTGGAGGAATTGGGTCTGCGGCCAGACCAGTGTGCTATGGTAGGGGACAGGTTGTACACTGACATGGAGATGGCTGAAAGAGCTGGAGTAAATGGTGTTCTTGTGTTGAGTGGTGAGGCCACAATGGAGGATCTTGAGGACGCTTCCCAAATTCCTTCTATTGTTGTTGGCTCAGTCGATGAATTGGCAAGATAGGTGGAAAGCCTCAACCACCATAGCCCCACGCCAAGCCATGTCTGAAGGTCTGGTGACAGTTACTGGAGCAAGTGGATACATCGGCAGTCATGTGGTGGCCAACCTGCTGGCCAGAGGTAGGGATGTCAGGGCCACTGTGAGGGATGCTGGCGACCCCGTCAGAGTCGACCATCTGAAGGAGCTTGATATTGCAGACGGAGGGAGTCTTGAGATTGTTGAGATGGATCTATTTGATTCAAGTTCTGTAAATGCTGCAATCGCAGGATGTACTGACCTCATTCACACCGCTGCCGCCGTTAGAATTAGTGCCAAGGATAATCAAAAACAGATTGTCGATCCAAGTGTTACCGGGACTAGAAATGTGGTTGCGGCGATTGATGCGGCGGGAACTGTTGAGAGGTTTGTCCATACCTCATCAACTGCGGCTATAAGGCCGATGAAATGGAAGGACGGAGAGACGTTGACCACTGAAACATGGGCTGATGATGCGACACTCGAACACAACCCGTATGGTTTGGCGAAAGTGATGGCAGAGAGGATTGTTCGAGAATGGCATTCGGAAAATGAGGGAGGAGGGAAGCCACGGATGGTCACTATTCACCCAAGTGTAGTCTTTGGGCCCCCACTAAGCAAGGTCCACCTGCGTGGCTCGCTATCTTTCCTAAACGCACTAGTTCAGAGAAAGATTCCTCTTCTGATTCCAATTCAAATCAACATAGTGGATGTGAGAGATGTTGCTGAGGCGCATGTTAGAGCCCTGACCATGGGTCAGAATGCAGGAAGATATCTGACAGTAAGTGGGGATATGCAGTTATCCGACATATCACGGACATTGCGTGAGGAATATCCCGAGTTGAGAGCTCCAAGGTTCACGGTTCCTTACCTAATCGCGTTGTTATTCGGCCCGTTATTCGACAAGCGAATTACACGCTCATGGGCTAGACAGCATCTGAGGAGGAAGGTCTACTGGTATGCAACCCCGGCAGAGCAAGAGCTGGGTATGTCATGGAAGGAAGCCAGAGATTCTGTCATTGAGTCGGTGCCGGGCTTACTTGAGAAAAATAGGTGAAGGGAAAATGAGGAGGGTTGCTTCGCTACTTGTCCTGTTGATGATAAGTTCCACCATTGGCGGTTGTCTGTGGTGGGAAGAAGTGGAGGAGGAGGTCGTTGAGAGTGGTCCTTTTTCTTTTGAACAGGATATCCCAATTACGACTTGGTACCACTATCCCGGCTCGGTCTCGGCTCCATGGGCTGTGGACGCCACCGACTCTATGGCCGTAGCAGCGGCGAATATTACAGCAAACCTGACTGGAAACAGCACTCCATACTTTGCGAATGCAACCTATTATGGTACGGGCTTCGATACTTTCGAGCCGACCATAGGTATCACCGGCTCCGGTGCTATCTTCTTCACCAATTGGAATGGGCTTGGAGATGGTACCCACATCATCCGATCTCGCGATCAAGGCCAAACCTGGGAGGATGTTGGTCCATTTGGGTCGATAGACGAGGACTCTGGGCAGACTCCAAATTCGAACGACCCTTACATTTATGTTGATAAATTTACAGACAGGTTAGTCAAATTCGATATGCACGCTCTGGCTGCTATGTTTGTTGAATACTCAGATGATGATGGTGATTCATGGAGCGTTCCATTCCCTGTCGAGGGGTACTATGTCACTCAAGATCATCAGAGTATTGCATCCATGCCGCCTCCTCCTGGTGTAACTGCATTCCACCCTGTGATCTATGTCTATTGCATAAACACGGGATCCCCGGCCGCTGGAGCGCAGTGTTCTCGTTCCCTCAATGGTGGATTATCATGGGATGTTCAAAGAATTGGTTTTCCAAGCAGTAGTTTCCCACAATGCTCAGGGCTACATGGACATGTTGCTGGGGGAATAGATGGAGCGGTTTACCGTGGAAATCCTTCATGCGAGGGGCCTGCTGTCTATCGCTCACTTGATGGAGGCTACACCTGGAGTGAACATACAATCACAACAGAAGTTGGAATGCAACAGGGTTGGCACGCACATGAAGTTGCAACTGCTGTAGATGATGCGGGTAATGTTCACGCGACTTGGATTAGTAATGATCAGATGCCATGGTATGCATATTCAAGAGATCAGGGGGATACTTGGAGCGACCCGATGATGGTGGCTGCTCCGGGAGTAACAGAAACTGGTTTTCCAACAATATTCGCGGGAGCAGAGGGTAGGGTCGTGATCGGATACATCGGAGAGGTGAATGATGTTTCTTCGAACAATTCTACCTCTGGTGGGGTCGGTTGGGGTGGATACATGGCGATAATGACTGATGCATTCGCCGAAAATCCTCTGATTACCAGCATGGCAGTCAACCATCCTGAGGATCCGTTGGATATTACATCGGACTGTGGCAATGTCAGATGTGGTGGTTTTGGGGACTTCATCGATGTTGAAATCGATGATGAGGGTAGACCCTGGATAGCTCTTGCTCACAACGCTGCCGGTTTCGATGAGGCTGTCATCGGGACGTTGACTGAGGGGCCTGCCTTGTACGGTGAGTTAGCATACCTGCCGACGCTACCATCGGGTGGAAACTCTACTCTCAAGATGGGATGATGTTCACCGTTCATCTGATGTAGGCGGGTCCTGACCGTGAGTCATGCGCGCAGTCGCTATGATGCTGGTTCTACTGATGGTATCGGCACCACTGGGGGGTTGCTTCGGAGAGGAGGAGGTAGTGGTCGTAGAGAAGAATATCTTCGAAGAACTATGTCCCCAAGGAATCGCCAACAACACCTGGTATCACTATTCCAACGCGACAGACGCAACCAAGATCTCGGATGAGTTCAACGGCACCTCCGTTCTCGTTGGGAACAACGCTCCTGTATGTGCAATAGGCACTTACTACGGAATTGGGTTGACTACTTTTGAGCCCACAATAGGTGTCACATCTGCTGACAACTTGTACATGACGAGTTGGGGTAATGGGGATTCGGGCTCTACAGCGATTGTTCGGTGTTCTGGGTTGATTGGGATGATGAACGTCAGTGATTATGTCTGCGAGGATGTTTACAGTGTGTTCGCACCGGTCGCCAATAGCAACGACCCGTATGTGTATGTGGATCCATGGACTGATCGGATAATGAAATTCGACATGCATGCATTGCTTGGGATGACTGTAGAGTGGTCAGACAATGAAGGAGGCAGTTGGACTGGCCCTTCAGTGGCTACTGGTTGGTCAGTTCAAGACCACCAAACGATTGCGTCCTCGCCTTATCCAGCACTCCTGCACCCCACCACGTGGGTGTTCTGCGTCAACGGGAACTATCCGTACCCAGTTTGTTCCTCCAGCAATGATGGAGGTCTAACATGGGGGCCTGAGGTCCCAGGAGCCCCCACCAGCTGCAATAGTGGTGGGTTGACCGGACACATCATGGGCTCTGATAATGGCAATTTCTACCGAGGAAACAGGGGTTGTGATGGTGGTGAGGGGTACTCAATCTACCGCAGCACGAATGGCGGGCTGACCTGGACGGAACATCCGCTACCGACTGAAACTACTGGTACTGCTGAGACTTGGAACTTCGAGGAGGCTCAGGTCTATCCTGACTCTGAAGATAATGTCCATGCTATGTGGATGGGTTCTGACAACATGCCTTACTACTCGTACTCAAGAGATGAGGGGGGCACCTGGAGCGACCCGTTGATGGTTGCCCCGCCGATTGGGCTCAACGGTACCGGTTTCCCAGTAATTGCTGCTGGAGGACCGGGTCAGGTTGCCTTGGGTTATCTCGGTGATTCGGGTGGAGATACTTGGAACGGATACCTGACTGTGATCTCTGATGCATTCAGCACGATGCCCCTGATGACGACGGTTCAGGTCAACGCATGGGGCGACCCACTCGACACAACTGCTGATTGTGGGTTCAACAGGTGTGGCGGGTTTGGGGATTTCAATGATATCATCATCGACCAGTATGGACGGGTTTGGTTCGGTCTGGCTCACAATGTGGGCGGCGAGATTGGAATCTTCGGGACCATGACAATAGGCCCGTCTCTGCGCGGCAATGGAACACTCAGTGAGATACCACCTGGTGGGCCAAGCACTCTCTAGAGTACCTCTGGATACAAGTCATAGGCTTGGAAGGCAAAGCTCGCGGCGAAAGCCAACATTGCCAAGCCACAGATAACCATAGCAATGCGATACTTGCGTGGAGAGAGCCATGTTCCCCCGCCCACGAAAATCCATGCTATCGCTGCCTTGACTAGTATGATTGTGAGTAGGAACGCGATTGCATAGATTATCGGTGCTACTGGTTCTTGCTCAGCGGCAGAGGCCATGAGAGGACCACCAATTAGGAACCAGAACACGTAGACATTTGGGTTCAGTAGATTAGTCAGAATTCCGCGTTTGAAAGAGCCCGAAGAGTCGGTTTCCATACTTGGATCGGGTAGTTCCAAAGTGAAGCATTCGAGGCCCATCTTGGTCAAGAACAGGGCCCCAAGAGCTGATATTGTCAGTAGAACACTTGGTTCGGTAGCCACCCACCCAGCAAAAAACAGGCTTACAATGATTAGTGGACCGTCTGTGAATATTGGTGCGGCTGCCGTCCACATCCCTGCCTTCAGGCCCTTGGAGAGAGATTCCCTGATCACCATTGTCAGAAGCGGTCCGGGTTTGATCCCTTCTATGATGCCGAGGGCTACTCCAGCTCCAGCGAGTTGTGCGATTAATTCGGTGTCCATCACTCAGCGCCTCGACGCAGC